>Ga0307379_10000261_pt1 | contig 93392 bp, 134 predicted proteins | sample UN2MG_FD_202237 | JGI IMG/M metagenome (GOLD analysis project Ga0307379, IMG submission 202237) | Soil microbial communities from Risofladan, Vaasa, Finland - UN-2 | ecosystem: Environmental > Terrestrial > Soil > Coastal area > Acid sulfate soil | place: Finland: Risofladan, Vaasa | collected... | reverse complement strand
GTGGCCGGGCGGGGGCCTGCCCTCGACTCCCGGGCGGATGATCGGCGGGCGGGGCCTGCCCTCGACTCCGGCCCGTGGCCGGGCGGGGCCTGCCCTCGACTCCAGCCCGTGGCCGGGCGGCCGGGCGTGGCCCTCGACTCCCGGGCGGATGATCGGCGGGCGGGGCCTGCCCTCGACTCCGGCCCGTGGCCGGCCCGTGGCCGGGCGGGCGGGCGGGCGGGCGGGCGGGGCCTGCGCAAGACCCGCTCGATACAACCCGCAAGCTGCAATTGATGCAATCAGTGCCACTATTTTAGGCATCACTACCTAAAAAGTAGGCACAACCAGGACAACCAGGACAACCAGGACAACCAGGACAACCAGGACAACCAGGACAACCGCTACCTGTCTCTTGCGGGCGGGCGCGGGCCTCAACTCCGCGCCGGAATATCTACTACATTGCGCCGGAAAGGCAAAGCCGGCATAGTCGTAAGTCTCGATATAATTGATAGTTGCATCATTGTAGCTTGCGGGTGCATTTCCGGCGCTAGCGCTAGGATCGGCATAGCCGGAGCAGTCGATTTACACGCGCGGTTAGCTACTACCAGGGTAGTAGTTGTTTATTGCAAATCTAGCAGAACCGTCACAACCAGGACTGCCTAAAAAGTAGGCACAGTGCCTAAAAAGTAGGCAATCACTGCAACCGACACGACCGGCCCCGACTCCCGGGCGTGGCCCTCGACTCCCGGCGGATGATCGGCGGGGCGTGGGCAATCATCACTCCTTTGACGAACGACGAAGGACCGACGAGGCTTCCGATTGTAGCGATGATGCAGATTGTTCGGCCTCGAACTAGGGAAGCTAACGGCGGGTGGGTGGCGGGCGGGGTCAAAATCAGTAGAACCGACACAACCCCTACGACCAGCGCGACCGGGTGCTCTTTAGTCTGACCGTGGTGAAGGTTAGGGAGTGCTGACGCGGCAGAGGGTGAGAGAGAGGGTCAAATCACGTCAGCCGGCGCGGCAATCCAGATCGAGCGAGGCTGGGCCAAGATCGCGGTGCGCCAAATCGAAAGGGACCCTGACGCGGCAATCAGGGTGCCCGCTGGCAGCATCCGGCGGCGTCTGACGGCTGGAAGCAGCAAGGGCAGCAAGGGCAGCGGGCAGCTTGCGGGGCCAGCTTGGGCGGTCAGAATGTCTTGCGACAGGTAAGGAGTGACCTTTTAGTGGCTGGAATTACCCTTTTTTAGCCGAGATTCGCGAATGGGTCACTTTTGCAAATCGTTTTGCAGTAAGACTTTAGTGCTTGTCTAGTTACTTATGTTATTGTAGTTACTCTATTTCTGATACTATCCAAATACTAAATAGAGAAACATACAACAGCGCATATAGAACAGATGTGGCGAAAAGGGTAATTATGCCTGTTTGGGTAACTCTATCGTCATAACCCACGGCCTGCCAGAGACTTGTGACGAGTTACTATCCTGCCGGAGCAGTTACTCTTTTTGCCGCGTCAGCATAGCCCGTCAAACCGTCGATCAAGCTGCCGATCAAGCTGCCGATCAAGCTGCCGATCAAGCTGCCGATCAAGCTGCCGATCAAGCTGCCGATCAAGCTGCCGATCAAGCTGCCGATCAAACCTGACCCAAGGGTATGGGGCCTCGGTAGTCGTCTGGCAGTGCCGCGTAGAGGGCGGACAACTCCCGCCGGTCGCCAAAGGCCCACTCTGCCATGAGTTCGGCCAGGGATTCGACCGATTGGTGATTGCCCACGCGGAGCCCCGTGGCGAGGTACTGTTCGCCGGTGTGGAAGATGAACAGAAGGCCGGCTGTGCCGGCGATCAGGTTCAGCACTTGTAGACCTTCATCATGGAGGAGATGGAGATTGGCGACAGAGACTAAGGTGTCCTGATTCTCGCGGGCCAATTCAACCCCCGGGTGAAGGGGTTGGTATTCGGCTACTCCATTGTGAAGGGCCATCATCATGGGACTGATTGTGTGGATGATTGTGTGGATCATCATAAGGTGCTCGCGGGTCCAATCGGTCTGGCCATTTACAATACCTTATTATTAGAAGAGTTAGTTGTCAAGTGTCCACGCCCACTTCTGGTAGAAACATTCGGCATTTAGGTGGTATCGTCGGTATAGACGTTGCAGACGATACCACCGCCCGCTTCGAGTTGACGATCAAGTCGGATTTGACTTCTGACGATGATGGTGTAAGATTGAAGTGTCCGTTGAAGTGTCCGTTGAAGTGTCCGTTGAAGTGTCCGTTGAAGTGTCCGTTGAAGTGTCCGTTGAAGTGTCCGTTGAAGTGTCCGTTGAAGTGTCCGTTGAAGTGTCCGTTGAAGTCGCTTCAACTCTGTCACCGAGAAAGAGATGCCCTATATCATTTACTACCGCTCGAAGAAAGGCAAGCCCTATTTTGGCGGGCAGAGGAAAACTGTCAACTCTTGGCTCAAGACGGCTGGTGGCGAGGTGCTTGCCTCCTACAACGAGGTCGAGACAGTTGGCAACAAGCGGGCTCCTCGGCCGCAGTTGCAGAAGGCCATCGCCCACGCCTGCAAGGCTGGGGCGACCCTGGTGATCGCCAGGCTGGACCGCCTGGCCCGCAACGCCGGCTTCACCGGCTACTTGGCCCAGGAGGCTCAGGCGTCGGGATTGAAGTTCATTTGTCTCGATAATCCTTCGGCCAATGCGACGACTATCCATATCCTTTCGGCCGTTGCCCAAGAGGAGTCGCGGCGCATCTCCCTCCGCAATCGGGAGGTGATGGCCAGGCTGAAGGCTGAGGGCAAGCCGCTTGGTTCGGCCAGGCCCGGGCACTGGAAGGGGCGCGAGCACAAGCGCGGTTGGCGTCAAGCTGTGCCGGCCGCATCGAAGGCGCGGAGTGAGAAAGCCTTGCGGGAATACCAGTGGCTCTTGCCCGAGATTAAGAAGCGCCGCACGCGCGGCGACACGATGGACGAGATCGTCCGTTGGCTGAACGATCAGGGCAAGGTGACGACTGCGGGCAAACCCTTTTCACAGGCTTCATTGTGGCGCGTCATCAAACGCTACCTTGGCGACGAGTACCTGGGCAACGTCACACGGAAGGGCAAGTATCGCTCCGTGACTGCCGAGCGGAAGGAAGAAGTGCTCGCCAAGGTAGTGCCCAAGATCAAGCAGCTTCGCGAGGAGGGTCTGACCTTCCACGACATTGCTGACCGCCTCAATGAGGAGGGCTACCAGACTCCGCGCGGGTCCAACTACAGCCAGAGTGTGGTCTGGAACATTGTCAAGCGCTATATCGGCAAGGAGTACCTGGGTGCCACCACCGAATCTGAGGGCGCGTTGCGGGCATAGCATGAGAACAGCATGAGCACTTTCCCACCTCCCTACGAGTACCGATTCAACGCCGGCCCCTACATGCCGCCCAAGGCCCGCAAGGGACAGATCGTCAGAGATGAATGGCTCGGCGACGTGAAAGTGGACGGCTTCACGGACTCCCCCATCCGGTGGCCAGCCACCACGTATCGGGGCAAGCTGATTCCCATCTTTTGCAACGGCTTGGTGCGGGCAGTGATCGAAGAAGTGGAATTGGCTGTTGTCTACTATTGGGGCGTGTCGAAGTATCATATTGACCAGTGGAAGAGTTCCCTTGCCGGCGGCGGCACGTCGAGCGAGGTGTTTGCCAAGCTGGCGCTGATGAAGCACAACCCAGACTTCCGAGTGAAGTACGGCTACTCAGTCTGATACTCAGTCTGATACTCAGTCTGATACTCAGTCTGATATTCAGTCTGATATTCAGTCTGACACCAACAATCTGACACCCTACGGCCCGCCCGGGTTGCGTTGTGTTGCAAGTTGCGTTGCACGAGACCCTTTCCCGGGCGGGCTTGTTTCTTTTGCTTTTCCATTTGCTTTCTCTTTGCTTTTCTCTTTGCTTTTCCATTTGACTTTCGCCAAAATTGTGGTATGATTGTGTTGAGGAGACACGATCATGCCAACAACCATGCCCACTCAGTATGTCGTCTACTATCGCGTTTCCGACGTGAAGCAAGGTCACTCGGGTCTCGGGCTTGAAGCCCAGCGGACCATGTTTGCCCGACTCCTGGTCGGCCGGCCAGGCACGAAGATCGGCGAATACACTGAGGTGGAGACCGGCAAGCGGCTGAAGAAGTGTCTTCGCCGGCCACAGTTGCAGAAGGCCATTGCCCATGCCCGCAAGACGCGGGCGACCTTGGTGATTGCCAAGTTGGACCGCCTGGCCCGTAACGTGGCCTTCATCAGCGCTCTCATGGAGAGCCAACTGCCGATCATCTGCTGCGATATGCCCGAGGCGGACCAGTTCACTCTCCATATCCTTGCTGCCCTGGCCGAGCGTGAGGGGCGGATGATCTCCGATCGGACCACGGCTGCCCTCGACGTGCTCAAGTCTCGCGGCGTGAAACTGGGCTCGCACCGGGAGGGTCACTGGGATGGCAAGAAGAGAGGTTTTCGTCAGGCAACGGCGGCAGCACAGAATATCTCGCGAGAGGAAATGAAAAAGTGCTACGAGCCCCTTGTGCCGTGGATCAAGTATATGCGTGAATCTGGCCTGACGTTGCAGCAGATTGTAGACCAATTAAATGCCACTGAAAGCAAGACCCGCACTGGCAAGCCGTGGAATGAATCAACGCTGCGACGTGTAATTGGCCGTTATCTTGGCGCGAACTATCTTGGCAGCAAGACTGGCGTGTTAAATTGTTGCAAGGCTATGGAATGAAGCACTGTTTGAATGTGGGAAGCCGGCTATTTTCGATCATCATGTGGAGTGTCTACGAAAAGGGTGGATGATTGGAGGGGAAGTGATGCCTTTGAGTGATGCTTTTGCCGAACATGAAGCCCGCTACCGTGCCGCCGTGATGGAGGCAACGTGGGGCCATTTGGCTCCAGAGCCCCGCCGCGTTTACACAGGCTACATCCTCTTTGCCTACGGGGCGTATGGTGGCATCGTGCCGATCCAGTGCGAGTTCGACGGCCTCAACAATTCGCCCTGGTTCTTCGACGACTTGATCGAGTATATTGACCAGTACGTCGAGCAGCGAGGCGTCAAGGGCTCGGTATACCGCTTTGATGGCACCTACGTGAAGTTCAAGAACGGCGGCTGCCGCTTCAGCGGCAAGGTGACGCAACTCATATCGCCAAAGACGGCCTCCTGATTGCTGCAATCCCTTCGACCAGCTCGCAAGCTACCGTTCGCAAGTCCGGGGTTTTTTTTTGTCTTGACTTTTGCCACATTTGTGGTATGTTTGAATAGAGTCGAGCAACGAGCAACCGTGAGCGACACCGTGAGCGACACCGTGAGCGACACCGTGAGCGACACCGTGAGCGACACCATGAATGAGAACGTCTTCGACATCCCCGCCTACAACTTCGATCACCTCCGCGAGCGGATCGAAAGGCTGAACCGCCGCGCCAAGAAGCTGGGCTGCCAGCCCATCGCGTTGCGGGTCGTTCGCGAGTTTGAGGTAAAGAAGCGTCAGCCGGACACGAAGCTGGTGTATAAGCAAGCCCGTCTGGAGATCGAGGTGATCGGCGAGTCGCCCAAGTTTGAGGGTTGGACCCTGCTGGCGGCCATCGAAATGCTTGACAACGGTGAGAATCTGGTCCGCACGGTCCCCGGGCAGACTGTGCCAGAGGTGTACCGCAGCACCGATACCCACTGCGATCATTGCCAAGCCTTGCGTCGGCGGAAGGAAGTCTTCGTGCTTGGCCACGAGGATGGCCGCATCGTGCAGGTTGGCCGGCAGTGTATCGCCGACTTCCTCGGGCACGTTTCCGCCTTAACGCTGGCCGCCCGCGCGGGATGGGAGTTCTCGGCCCTTGATGCCGCCCGCGAGGCGGAAGATGAAGACTTCTGCTGGGGTGGTGGACGTGGTGGGCGGATGCGGGACATCCGCGAGTTTCTGGGCACCGTGGCGATCTGCATCCGCCGACTGGGTTGGAAGAGTCGCCGCATGATCGAGAAAAGTGATCCGTTCAGCGACGAGCAGACCACGGGCTCGACTGCCTGGATGATCTTGACCAACTGGAAGAGCAAGTTCGTCCAGGAGTTAATCAAGAATCACAGCCTGTATGCGGAGGAACGCGACGAGAAACTAGCCGGGGAGGCCCTGGCATGGGCTCGCGCGATCCCGGCGGCCGGCGTCAGCAACTACGAGTACAACCTGGGTGTAGCCTGCCGGCAAGAGTCGGTCAACTACAAGACCATCGGCCTCGTCGCCTCGGCGGTATCGGCCTACTTGCGGCATTTGGAGCGCATCGAGGAGTTGAACCTGCGGAAGAAGCAGGATCGACAGCGCAAGCATCTAGGCGAAGTCGGCCAGCGTTTTGGATTCGCGGGCTGCGAAGTCAAGGCGATGAAATACTTTGAGGGCACCTATGGTGTCCGCACGCTCGTTCGCTTCGAGACGCCGGACGGCAACATCATTGTGTGGTGGGCGTCGAAGGAACTGGACGACTGGAATGTCGGCGACACCATGGACATCACCGGGACCGTCACGAAGCATGGCGACTATCATGGATGCCCGCAAACGGAGTTGAAAAGGGTCGTCGAGGGCCTTCCGAAGACCAAAAAGGGCCGAAAGAAGACCCAAAACACTCCAAAAACGACTTACGAGGAGCCTATCTTAGCCTCGGAAGCTACCTTCTGAGACCGTTTGACCGGGAGATGACAGTGAAGACGATACTTGTTTTCGTGGTGTGCTGTTTCTTCGGCGTGGCAATGGCCCGCATCGTGAGAAGCCGCCGGAAGACTCGAAGACTGGATACGTTGCGACGTGCGCGGCGCTACTTGCATTATGCCCGCGACCTGGAATACGCTGGGAAGCGCAACCCGGCGAGGCTTATCCGGTGGGCGGTCAAGAGAGGCGTGTTGAAGCGTCCCCGGAGGTTGAAATGACTCTCGGCGATCTGCTTTTCGGCTCATTCTGCTTGTTTCTGCTGATCCTGTTCGGCAATCTGATTGCCGCCCGCCGCCATCGGCCGTGCAATGTGAGTGGATGGAGCAGGCGGACGACCTTCGAGTTGTGGGCTCGCGGCTACGACCTGGACTTGACTCGCAGTAGCACGATCACAGGGCAGTACGAGTACCGCGAAACGTGGTTGGCATGGGAAGCCTTCAACCTTGGTGTCAATACTCCACGCGAGATCAAGATATGAAGACTGTCAAAACGGGAACGTACTGGGTCTATGAATGCTACTGCCTTGACGGCGAGACGCCCAGGGCATTGGTGACTTCACCTCATGACACGCTCTCCAAGGCTCTGGCTAGCGCGTTTGAGGATGTCACGTACTACATCGGGGCGTGCAGCTACAAGGTTGGCGTGTCTTTTCAGGAGAGGTGCGCGGCGTGTGATGGCTGCGGCCATGTGGTGAAGCGGACGAAGCGGACTCGCAAGGAACTTGTCTGCAAGGCGTGCAAGGGAAATCCCGTAATCCAAGAGCTACCGATGACGCGGTGGACTCCTAGCGAGAATGTAAGGATCAGCGATGTACTGGAGAACGCGGAAGCTGAACACGAAGCGGAAAAAGCGGATTGAGCGGCTGATGCAGAAGTACGGCCTATTGGATCGGAGGGAGGAGATCAATAGCGTCTGGGGCTGGAATGCTCAGCGGCGCAAGGTCCACGCCCTTGCTCATGCGTAGCGCGGTGAGAAATTTTGACCCTTCGCGTCAAGGTATTGAGGTTTGAGAGGATAAAACCAGATTATCCAGTACAAGAGCGGCAAGATGGTGGAGTGGCTGAAGAAGTACGGCGTCCCTGTGGGTGCTGATACACGAGTCGAGACGCAGCCATGAGGGAAGCCTTTTGCGCGAAGTGGGATGGCGTGCAATGGACGCCGTTTTCCAATGATCCGCCTTGCTACGAGTTGGTGCAGGCTTCCTGGCCGGCCGGCGTCACTCCAGGGGACCTTCCTGTGTCTCGATTCAAGCCTGGTCAACGCATTCACTTTCGATGGGGTGAAGGCTACTTGCAGGGCACTATCATCGAGGTGTGGGTTTACTTTCGTCAGGAGTCGAGAGTTAGGATTACATACGAAGTGCGAGAAATCGGCCATCGTCGGAGTGTATCTGATGATGGTACAGCAGACATTACCCTATTGTGAGGCATGATGGACTACTTTGTGATCGAGGTGAAGGCTAAGCATGGCCGGGGGCTGTGGATGCCAGTGAACGTGATGAAGAGTCAAGGCGGCCATCTGGCTATCAGCCTGGCTGAGAAGATTCGGCGGAAGCGCTACCCGCAGATCAGCCGGGGTCGTCAACGTGTTCGCTCAGTCAGGTATGAGGAGTACCTATCCACGGCGACACAGTTGGCGGGCCGCTACAGGTGCTATGACCGTCTCGACCAGATGGAGAACATCCTGGTTGGCTGCGATGCCCTGATTTCTATTTGACTTTGGCCACCTTCGTGGTATTCTTGAATAGAGCTAAGGCGTTTATATATCTGGAGACGGCACCGTGATACGCGAAGAATGGCTGTTGAAGTGCATTGAGAAGCTGCGTCCTGATTTCGAGAGGATCGGCTTCGTTTTGCCCGAGAAGATCAGAGCCTCCTGCTCCTGGCCATCCAAGTCTGGCCTGGCTCAAAAGAAGAAGCGGATCGGTGAGGCGTGGAGTGCTGAGTGTTCCGGCGACCAGCACTTTGAGACTTTCATTTCGCCCGTGCTGAGGGACCCCATCGAGGTGGCCGCCACGCTGGTCCACGAGTTGTGCCATTGTGTTGCTGGCCTCGATCAGGGGCATCGTGGCCGCTTCAAGGGTGTGGCCCGCAAGATTGGCCTGGAGGGCAAGCTGACTGCTACACATGCTGGCGATACCCTCAAAGTGCGGCTCCAGGAGATCGTTGACCAGATTGGCCCCTATCCGCACGCCGAGTTGAAGCACTCCAATGCCCCGCCTAAACAGGGCACGCGGATGCTCAAGGTAGAGTGCCCCGAGTGCGGCTGCATCTGCCGAATGACTCAGAAGTGGATCGACGTGGCGGGGTGCCCTACCTGCGCCTGTGGTGAGCAGATGTATCTCGAAGGCGAGGCTCCGGAGCCGCCGGAGATTGAGGAACCAGCCGGGGAGCCGGCTGAGGAAGAATTGGAGATCGTCAATGCCGCGAACGCCTAAACAAGAGGCTCGCCAGGAGCAGCGCAGTGACGACGGCAAGTACACCGAAGTCAACTGTTGCCAGGGTTGCACTGCTGTGGTGGGTGATGACTACTTTTCCCATCCGCTGACCGATTGCCAAGGCAGCGACGGTGCCAATTGGGGTGACATCGCCATCTGCCTCTGTGAAGCGTGTATCAAGCGCACTGAAAAATTCACTGCCCGGAGCCAGTTTGTGGCTTACGCGAAGCGGTGGGGAGGGATGGATGGCAAAGGTATTCGTTAGACCCGAGGGCCACACCTGCCAGATCAGCACCGGCATTCATGACTGCCTCACCTTTGGCATCGGCAAGCTGAATAAACACGGTTTCTGGGAGCATCCGTGTGCGGAATGCGCCCGCGCCCACGAGCAACAGTTTCCCGATGACGGCCCGTGCTGGCCGCATACCGACAAACAACTGAAGGCGATGGGATTCAAGAAGTGACTTGGAGCATTCGGCAGGGAGAAGTGATGCGACAACTTTCGGATATGTTCTTGTCAGCTTTGAGTAAGGCACAAGAACTTCGATTACAGAAGAATGCGATGGTGGACGGCGAACTGGAATGGGTTCGTTATGAACGAGATGTGATGTTCCGTCTCGTAAATGCCATCCGTTTGAAGAATGATGCGCCCCAGGCCACCTTGTTCGACGTGATGAAGGTTGAGAATCAAGCTGAAGGTCATGTTGACTACAGCCGCAAGTTTGCTTTGTACTGTGCCGAATTGGCATTGGAGATTGAACCGTGGCCAGCCTAGATGAGAAGCTGTTTGAGATTGAACTAGACCTTGGCGACTTGATGGAAGAACTTTGGGACACGCACCCTGAGATCGCCGCCAAATTGGACCCGATCTCTCTGAAAATCCAGGACTTGCAAAAGGACTAGCGATGATTATCCACCCAAATGATGTGCATGAAGACTGTGGCCGGGCGAAGATTGGCGTCGTGTCGGCCGCCCGAGCACTTGGCATTGAGTTCAATTGCAGCCTTGCCTCCCAGTGGCTTGTCAAGATCGACGGCAACGAGAGGGAGGCTTTCTTGGAATTGGCCCACGAGGAGGCTGAGAATGCAACTTAACAAAGAGGAATGGGAGCAATACTGGAAGGACTCGGATGCCTTGCGTGAGCGTGGCGTCTTGGTGGGTGATGTTTTGGTGTGTGACAAGGGGGCTAGACTAAAGCCGCATCCACATACTGGCAAGATGTGTGTTCGGATTTCTGAATACTGCATCATTGATGGCATGGGGCCACGATTTTTTGTTCACGATGGTTACAAGGGATTGGTAGCTTATGTGCCGGAGTTCAAGGATGAAAATCAAGTGATTCCGGCCGGCACGAAACTGGAAGTCGTGAAGAAATTTGAATCCAGTGTGGTGCTCAAATGCCAATGAAGAGATGCCCCGACTGCGGCACCAGTCATGGTGCCCGGAAACTCGTCTGTGAGTGCGGCCACGACTTCGGCTGCAAGCGCAATGGAAAGGCTGTCATAAAGGTCGCCATGAAGGCTGGGCAGGTCCCGCATCCGCTGTATCCCGAGCCCGGGGCGTGGGTGGCGGACACGGCGAAGCGGATGCCGGAGATTTCGCCGCCGGAGCCGCTTCCCAAGGGGCCGATTGATGCCTCTATCGTCAAGGAAGTTGTCAGCTATGAAGGGCTGGGGTACGCGATTTACAGTTTCATTCCGCCTGCACGGATTTTCGATCCGCAATTGCGGGCATTGTGGCAGGAGGCCCGCGCCGCGATGCAGAGGGTCGTGGGGTATCTTGAAACAGTTTCCATGCCATCGTAAGTTTTCACGCTTTGTTCCTCTATTGAGCCAACACCATGCCCTGCATCACCTATGTCAAGAAGCGTTTCCGTTCTGACTCGCTGGCCATCATCAAGCGTGCCAACGCCATCATCACCGATTATTTGCAGCAGGGATTCAAACTGACCGTGCGTCAGCTTTATTACCAGTTCATCGCCCGCGACCTGTTTCCTGACTCGTGGATCGACCGGGCTTACAATTTGAAGAACGGTCTGCCGCCGGATACGAAGAACACACCAAAGAACTACAAGCGGCTGGTCGATGTTGCCAGTGACGGTCGGCTGGCTGGCCTGATCGACTGGGACGCCATTGAAGACCGGACCCGCAACCTGCAAAGCAGCCCACACTGGTCGAGTCCGCGATCCATCGTGCGGGCGTGCGCCGGCCAGTATGCTGTGGACCTGTGGGAGACTCAGGAGAACTATGTCGAGGTGTGGGTTGAGAAAGAGGCCCTGATTGGCGTTCTGGAAGGCGTCTGCACCGATCTGGATGTGCCCTACTTTGCGTGCAAGGGCTACACTTCGCAGTCGGAAATGTGGGGAGCGGCTCAGCGGCTTATCGAGCGCGAGAAATGCGACAAGAAGACATTCATTGTGCATCTGGGAGACCATGATCCGTCCGGGATTGACATGAGCCGCGATATTCAAGATCGGCTGGAGTTGTTTGGCTCTTCAGTCATTGTCTTGCGGATCGCTTTGACTTACGATCAAGTCGAGCAGTATGATCCGCCGCCCAACCCGGCTAAGACCACAGATGTCCGCTACCGCTCTTATGCGGAATTGTACGGTGCGGACTCCTGGGAGTTGGATGCCCTGGAGCCGGCAGTGATCGTGGACTTGATCCGCCAGACTGTGGAGGCACAGATCGACCAGGACGCCTGGGAGGAGGCATTGGAGCGGCAGCGAACCGGCCGCGACCAGTTGGGCAAGGTCAGCACCCGCTGGAACAACGTGATCGAGTTTCTGGGGAATGGCGAAAGCAACTAGCGTGGCATGGCAAGCCTGGGGAATACGTCCTGGCCGACGCCAAGAAGGCTGCTGTTGTCTTGTGCAATTCTATCCAGTAGAATAATTGCTTGAGGTGAGATTATGGGCAACTGGTTTGATGTGGACAAAGCCGGCTTGGCAAAGCTGGTGGCGAGTAAGCCCAAGGCGTTCATTGTCTATGAACTCCTGCAAAACGCCTGGGATCAGAATGTCACCCGCGTGGACGTGACGTTGGAGCTAGTAGCCGGCACGCGCAGTGCGCAAATCACCGTGGTTGATGATGACCCAGATGGGTTTGCGGACCTGCGGGACGCTTATACCTTGTTTGCCGAGAGCCGGAAGAAAGGGAATGTCGGGCAACGGGGCCGCTTTAACCTGGGCGAGAAACTGGTTTTGGCTTTGGCAAAGGCCGCCTGCATCGAAACGACGACCGGCGGCGTGTGGTTCAACGAGCACGGGCGGCATGCTTCGCGTCATCGGCGAGATGCCGGTTCCTTGTTCCGTGCCACGATCCCTATGACAAAAGCTGACCTGGAAGAGATCAATCAGGCCGTCAAGCGGCTGATTCCGCCGGCCGACATTGCCACGATGTTCAACGGCTGCATTCTGGCATCTCGCTTCCCAGTGGCGTTCGTCAACGAAGTCCTGCCGACCGTTGTGGCAGATGGCGAGGGTGTGCTGCGGAAGACCAGCCGCAAGACGTTGGTGCGAGTCTACGAGCCGGCCGAGGGTGAGGTTGCGATGCTCTATGAAATGGGCATCCCGGTGGTTGAGACGGGCGATCGTTTCCATGTAGACGTGCAGCAGAAGGTGCCGTTGAACATGGACCGCGACAACGTAACGCCGGCCTACTTGCGGACGATTCGGGTGGCGGTCCTGAATGCCACCCACCATCTGATCGACAAGGAAGACGCCCCGCAGACGTGGGTGCGGGAGGCATGTAGCGACGAGCGGGCCAACACCGAGGCGGTCAAGGCCGCCGTGACCCTTCGTTTCGGCGAAAATGCCGTCCGCTATGATCCTTCGGACCGGGAGGCCAATAAGCGGTCGGCGGCTGAGGGACGGCCCGTTGTCTACGGCGGAAGCCTCACGGCGGCTGAGTGGTCCAACGCGAGTCGGGCTGGCGTGCTGCCGGCGGCCGGCGTCGTCACCCCGAGTCCGAAACCGTATTCCCCGGATGGTGATCCATTGAATGTGATTCCCGAAAGCGAGTGGACTGAGGGGATGCGGCGGATTGCCGACTATGCCGAGGCCCTGGCGAACCTCTTGCTGGACTCCACGTTGACTGTCACCTTCGCCCGCGAGCCGCATTGGCCCTATGGGGCGACCTACGGCAAGGGTCGGCTGACGTTCAACTACTCCCGCTGCGGGGCGGCCTTCTTCGAGCACGGCATCACAGAGGAGGTCGTGACTCTTCTCATACACGAGTTCGCGCACCATTATGAGAGCGACCATTTGAGCGAATCATATTACAAGGCTTGTTGCCGTCTTGGTGCTCGCCTCACTTTTCTGGCCTTGAACGATTCTGACCTATTCAGATAGCGCGGACCTTGGCGCACGGATGGTTCGGTTGGTCCTCGAACAGCCCGAAGTCTTTTGATGAAACCGTTCCGCTGGCTCATTGAGGCTTGGGTCGATCTTGTCTATCCGCCGGAGGCTGGTGAGGAGCCGATCCCATTTTGGCGGATGTTGGCTGTCTTCATCTGTCTTGTCTTGAAAGGAGTAGGATGCGACTTTCGGTTGAGCAATTCCGATGTTGGCGGCGCGAGCGACGGGCGGACTTCGATGAGCCTGTGGGCTCCAACAAGAGGCGAGCCCACTGCCGGCTGTGTGGTATGGTGCTGGAGGCAAGCGAGGGTGTGGGCTACGTCGAGTTGATGTCGGACTTTTTTTCGCGGCTCGAATCGGTACATTTGCCGCCCCTGCGAGGTGCAAACTCGACCTTGCCTATGAAATGGCTCATTGAGATGGTTGTCAATTTGGTCTATCCGCCAGAGGAGGGCGAGAGACCGATTCCGTTTGGGCGGGTACTTGTCGTCTTCATTTTTCTTGTTCTGATCGTGCTTTTCGCGTTTCTCGTTTTTCGCTAGAAATTTGTGCTGGCCTATTTGACTTTGGCCACTTTCGTGCTATTCTTGAATAGAGGTCAAGTACGACATCCGTGATGAAGAGGCATTCATGTTCCTGATGATTCAGAATCCCGGTGTGGCTCCGGTCGAAGGCTACACCCTGCTCGGCGTCAGCACGACTCGCGACTGCGGTGTGGACGGCACCATCGGTCAATTCGGCTCAGGCACGAAGCACGCCATCAACGTGCTGCTGCGGGCCGGCCTGAAGGTGTTCGTCTGCTGCGGAAAGACCCGCCTGGACTTTCAGACCCGCGACGACGAGGTGGACGACGGATTGACCCGTAAGCGGGTCCAGCGAGTTGTCTGCAAGCTGGGCGGCACCTCGACCAGGACCATCGATTTAGGATGGGTACTCGATTTTGGCGCGATCGACTGGACGGAGTTGGGTATGGCGCTGCGGGAGTTTGTCAGCAACGCCATTGATCGGACCATCCGCGAGGAGAACGGCGAGTTTGTCCCGGCCATCCAGGATCACCGGCTGGCGGTCTCGGTGGTGGAAGATTCCAAGATTAAGGCCAAGGACGGCTACACCCGCGTGTTCGTGGAGTGCAACGAGAAGGTCCAGCAGTATGTGGACGAGTTGCCCCGACGCTTCCTCCATTTTTCGGATCATCCCGAGCAGGTCAGGCAGTCCCTTCTGCCCAAGGCGAACCGCAGCCTTAGCGGTAGGCAGTCGGCCGTGATTTATCGGGCTGGCGTCTTCGTCCGAGAGATCGAGGATTCCGATGAAGCCTCGGTCTACGACTACAACTTCAAGCCCAGCGAGTTGCGGATCGACGAGTCCCGCAACAGCAGCGACTACGAGATCAAGGCCGCCGTATGCCGGCTCTACCAGAAGGCTACTTCCCAGGAGTTGATCCCCGTCATGCGGGCGATGGTGGAGCAGAAGCCGGTCTACGAGGAACGCCTGGACTCCTATTACGTCCTGCCCTCATGGCAGACGCCCAAGGACGAGCAGAAGCAGCAGTGGCAGCAGGCGTGGCAGGCCGTGGCTGCCGACGCCGTGCTCTGTGGCCCCTCGGCCCCCTTCGTGGACTTCGTGGAGCGGAAGGGATACACTGCCAAGCCTGTGCGGTCATCGACCTTCGTGGATGTGGCCGAGCGGTTCGGTATCAGGACGGTCAATCAGGTTCTCACTGAGAACGAGAAGAACGGCCAGGAGAAGCTGCCGGCCAACGACATGGCTCAGGCCGCCGTGGATGAAGTCTGGGGCTGGCTGACTCTGTGCGGCCTCAACGAGGGTGTGGATAAGCCGCCGGTTGGCCTGTTCTGTGACGTGATGAATGGTGGCAGTCGTAAGTATGGCTTCTGCGACGAGGAGGGCGTCTTCATTGCCGACGATCAGGCCAGCGCCCGCAGCAAGCCTCTGTTGCAGACGGCCCTCGAAGAGTGCGTCCACTGGGTTACAAAGGCCCGGGATGGCTCCCGCGACTTACAGGACTTCGCCTTCCGTATGATCGTCGAGATCATGGCCTGATGCCAACTTGACTTGCGCCCAAATTGTGGTATCCTTGAATCGGGAACACTTCTAACTGGATGGCTATTTGCATGAAACGAACTGATCGGCATGGTGTAGCGGCTGTGGAATTTGCCCTTGTTGCCCCGTTGTTCTTCTTTCTGCTGCTGGGCATGATCGAGTACGGCGGCTACATCCGCGTGACGCAGATGATGACCAACATCTCGCGCGATGCCGCTCGGGCGGCGGCGGCCGAGGGGACTACCCCGGCCAGTTTCCAGAAGTACATGGGCGACTTGTTCAAGAAGATGGGCGTCGAGGGTTTGCCGATCCAGGTATCGTTGAAGCCGCTGGACCCGAGAGCGCCGGCGGGAACACCTATGACGGCGACCGCTTCGATTCCGTTCCGTGCCCTCCACTGGGGTGAGCCGTTTTTCCTTCGCGATTCTGTGGTTCGCGGCATCACCGTCATGCGGAAAGAGGGAACGTGAGCACTGTACAAGAAGTGATTGACCGGATTACGGCTTGCGAGAAAGAGCGGGCCTATTTGCTTGCGGTCTTGGACCTGTGGGTGAAGGCCCAGGATCAGGGTATCGACTCGGACACCGTGCGCGGCTTCGGCTTCGATAGCCGTCTGCTGACGCCGGTGCAGAGGCGGCGGCAGTTTGTCCCCACACAGCCTGGCGTGAATCAGTATATTGAGGTTTTGCGTACAGGTAGGAGGCGTCCGCGTTTGTTCAACTACGTCTGGCACCATGATGATTCCCAGACGATCCTGAATCCCATGCTGAAAGCGGTCTATGAGCACGACGAGTGATGAAGCGGTCCTGGCGGACCTGCATGAAGGCGAGAAGGTCTATTCGATCTACGACATTCGTGTCCGTTGGTCGGAAGACTATCCGCCTGGGGCTGAGAATCGTATCCATCGTCCCAGTCTGCCGCTACTACCGGAAGGTCGCTTCTGGAACGGCGCTGGCTGGTATATGATGGAACGCGAGGAGCGCGATCCTGAGTCGATCAAGGACGAGGAGGCCCGCGACTGGTGGCCCCAATACGTCGAGAAGAAGAACCTTCTCAAGCCGGCTGATCTGACCATTGAGGTGAAGCTGGTCCACCGGGATGTTTGGTGCGACGGCTGGTTTTCGCACTGGACGTTCGACACTGGCATGTCGGACGAGGAGGTCTTGGCCAGCTTTGAGCGATATGTGGAACGCATCCTCTATTCGGGCCGGCCGGAGAGCGAGATCGGCGGCCGGTTGATGGGTGCCGAGGATCGCGGGCGCTGGCACGGCTGCGCGAGTGGTGACCCGCAAGGTGAGCATACGTCGCCGCCCTGCCGCTGCGAATTGTGCAAGGTTGGAGGCATTGTGCGGATTGACCATTGATGGGGAAGCGTGCTAAGATGATTGTCGAGATTGAGCGGCGACTTGCCAGGTTGGAGGATCAGCCCGGGCTATGTCTCTACTACACCCATCACACGGCATCCGTACTGTGGCAGCACAAGTACCGGGTCGTGATTTACCTGTTTCGAGTTTCGATTGAGGAGGCGCGATGGCTGAACCCTTGTTTTCGTTGGGCCAGTTGGTAGCCACACCGGGAGTCTTGGAGGAACTTCAGAGGGCTGGCCAGTCTCCGACCGTGTTTCTGGACCGGCATGTTGTGGGGGACTGGGGCAACTGCTGTGTCGAGGATGCGATGGCCAACGACCAGGCTCTCAGGGATGGGGCCAGGATTTTCAGTGTTTACCACACGGCGAAAGGTGTTAAGATATGGGTTATCACGGAGGCTGACCGATCCTCAACGTGCATTCTTTTGCCAAGTGAGTATTGAATGGAGGTTGAAAATGAGTCTGATACAAAGGGAGGTGTTCAATTGGGGCGTGCGGTTGACCGTCAGGCCGTTTGCAGGGCACAAGGCCCTTGGCGGAATGGTGATTTTTGCGGAAATCAGCCTGCCCCGTCCAAATCGCGGCAGCACGGTGAAGATCATGTTTAGCGCGGCACTGGCGGCGGCCTCCTTGGGTTTGCCTGATGCCCAGGCGTGGCAGAATGCCATGTCCGCGCTTCTTATTGAGGCTCGGTCTATCGTTGTCGAGATGAAGACGGCAGCGAAAAAGGAGCCGAAGAAGAAGACAAAGCGGAAGAAGTAACCACTTTGGCATTAAGCAAAGCCCGGGGCAGCAGATGCCGCCCTGGGCTTTGTTCATTACTGGCTCTTTATCCACTCAACTACGGCGTTGTCGAATACGGCCGCCTGTTTGGAAAAACCGGGCGTGGTTCTGTGCTTCTCTCGGAACTGCACGCATTCACGGGCCAGCGGATCACGGTGCCTCTCTAACAAGGCTCGGTAGATTTCGATGGGCTTGGGCTTTGGCTTCGTGTCGATCAGGTAGTGGCCCGCCGGGATGAAGCCATCCAGGCAGAGCACGTTGAGGATCAGCAGCATGTCACTGGTCCGCTGGCCGCTGCGAATACGTTCGGCCTTGTTCTTTGACTCCCAGGCTGGGGGTAGGTTGCCGGAGACTCTGTATTCCGGGATCAGCCCTGGCGTGAATCCTGTCGCTTTGAAGAAGCGGAAGTCCCGCATCCGGTAGACGGTCTCCAGGTACTTTTCCAGGTCCGTGTGGTGGACTCGGAAGTGGGGCAGGTGGATTGCCGTCAGTTTGGGCTTCGGTTTTCCGTCCGGCCACCGCCAACGCGGCTTCGGCTGATACGGTCGTTGGCGGTGGATCAGCATCCTTCCTCCTCGAAGCCGAAGGTGTTCTTGGTCTTGGGCTCTGCTGTGACCATGATGTTGAAGGACTCTTCTCCCAGGCGCACGGCCACACCTTCAGCGGCGAGGTTGTTGCGCAAGAAGGCAACTGCCGCGTCGATTTCGGGTTTGTCGTAGAGCCTTTGGTGGACGCCGGGGGTCAGGCGACCCCATTTTCCAGTGCCGCGTCGGTAGAGGATTATGTACTGTCGCATCGTGTAAACGCTCCCAACTTGAGGTCTGTGGATGTCGTCGGCCAGGAAACTGCCGGCCTCTATAAGAGTCGGGGTCAAAAAGGCTTACGGAGGGTCATGCGGGACTTTTTCTGCATTTTTCGGTTTTCTGGCAAAATTGACCGTGTTTGCTCATCCTTATAGATAGAGGAGGAGTTGTCTCTTTGGCATTAGGGTGCGCGATGAAGCAAGTTGATGATCCGGCTGATCCCCGACGCTGCAAGGGCAATGCCCGCGACGGGCAGTGCAGCAATTATGCGGAGTCCGGGTCTGAGTATTGCGCTGCCTGCGGCGGGGTGGATCAGAGTCTACAACGTGAGCGCCGGCAGTACCTCCTCACGAAAGCCGAATACCGCCAACGTCTGGCCGCGTTGAGTGACCACGAAAAAGTGAAGTCGCTTCGGGACGAGATTGCTATCACCCGGATGCTGATCGAGGAGAGGCTGAACAGCATCGAGGGCAAGAACGACATGCTGGCTTCCTGTGCCCCACTGAACCAGCTTCTTCTGACTGTTGAACGGCTCGTCAAGTCGGCCCATGTTCTTGAACAAAACCTCGGTTTGCTCATGTCAAAAGAGACGGCCATCCGTCTAGCCAATCAATTGGGCGAAATCGTTATCGAGGTGCTGAAAGAAGAGGGCATTGAGCGTTATGAGATGGTGGCAGACGAGATATTCCATCGCTTCCTTGTCTGCGCCAAGAGCGCTCAGAATGAAGAGCCTGCTCGGGGCATGAAACTTCTGTCCGGGCCGCCCCTGTAGCTGATCTGCCATCGTGCAGGAACAGTCCTTGCTGTGGCAGTCTTGTGATGGCGAGAGCCGCTTTCTCCTGATTGAGGCGCGTGTGAATATACCACGATTCTGCGCGTGCGGCCGCATCATTCGTGACCCCTGTGAAACTCGCTGTGAGGATTGCTGGGCGCGGGATCAAGAGCGTTACGGCTGTATGGGGCATAGGCCCTACTTTGAGTTGATCCGTCCTGTCGTGCCGGTTCGGGAGAAGAGCCGCAAGGCTGGGGGGAGTCATGGCCAAGAAATACCTTGATTCCAGCGTGATTAAAGCTGGCGACATCATCGGCTTCAGCGGTTACAACTGGATCAGCGCTGGCGTCAACATTGCCACCTATGGCATTCCACTGTGGGACTTGAGCCACGTCGGCGTGATGGCGAACACGCCGGACAAGCGCCTGCTGATTTTTGAATCCACGACCCTTGATGGCAACCATCCCTGTGAGATTACTGGCAAGCCCATCGCCGGGACTCAAGCCCATCACCTCGAACGAATCATCAAATTGTATCATGGTGCTGTTTGGCACTATCCGCTTTACCGACCGCTTTACGCTTGGGAGGATGAACGCTTCATCGAGTTTCTGATGGGCACCATCGGGACGCCTTACGACGAGATGGGCGCGTTTCGTAGCGCCGGGGTCGGCTTCTCCTGGATCGAATCACTTTTTCGCGAACAAAACCTAACGACCATCTTTTGCAGCGAATGGATTGCTGCCGCCTACACCTACGTCGGATTGCATCCAATGGACAATGTGAGCCGCTGGAATCCGAATAGGCTGGCCCGTCATCTTCGAGGTGATGGCATCCTTGGCAAAGCCCGGAGACTCAAATGAAGCGATTACTCTTCGTGTTGGTGCTTTTGCTTTGCTGCACCGGCTGTGATCTCAAGTTTCGGATTGATTTGAATCCATTCGATCCCCCACATCTTGCGCCCGTGGTCAACGAGGAGCGCCCCACGGTCAATCTTCCCGAAGTCCTGCGGCAAAAGAATTGGATCGGCAACAAAGGCGAAGCGTCCTGCGTTTGGGCCTCGACCATCTCGCTCCTGCGGTGGCAGGGGCGCTACGTCACGGCCAACTGGATTCGACAGAATTACGGTAACGGCGAGCGGCCCGAACACTGGATGCAGTTGGCTGAGAAGATTGGACTCCGATACGCCCTCACGACGGGCGGAGATGTCTCCTTTCTGGAATGGGCCTGTCGCACACGGAGAGGCGCTGCCATCACTGTCATGGGCGGCAAACACATGGTCTGCCTCGTTCACCTGGACGACAAGTGGGCTGCTCTTCTTGATAACAATGCAACGTCCAACTACATCTGGGTTCCGCGTGAGACTTTGATTGCCGAGTGGAAGGCATCTTACGGTTGGGCGCTGACGCCGATCTACACTCCGGCGGCCCCTCTGCCTCAGTAGTTGCGAAACAAGTCACCATCTTCTTTACAAGCGAGGTAAGCAGATGAATCGTTCCGTGCTGTGTTTGTGTCTTGCGTTGGTAATGCTTGTCGGGCTTGTCGCTCCGACCTTTGCCACGCAGGATGTTGTCAACGGCGTGCTCGTCGAAGAGCGCGTGGTCAACTTTCCCCAGGACCAGAATAAGTGGTACATCTCTGTTGTCGGCGATGTCACCAACCAGAGATACCAGGAAGTGCTCGGCTGGTTCGAGACGAATCCCAATCTGAAGCATCTGAAGGATCAGGTCCACTTCTGTTCGATCCGAACGAATACGGCGATCTTTAGCGAGCGGTACGCCTCTAATATCAAAGGGTTGCCGACCGTCCGCGTGCAGGATGGCAAAGGCGTCGTGGTCTACGAGGCATCGGCTCTCCAGATTCCTATGTCGCCGGACGCCCTTTATGCTGCGATTGCCGCCGACGTTCAGACTGCTCAGGGCTGCCGGCCGCTTCTGCCGTGGCGGCGACGGATGGAAAGTCGCCTCTGCCCCAGTCCCGGCCCGACTCCTGATCCGAACCCGAACCCTGATCCCCCGCCTCAGCCGATCAACCCGGACCCCGGGCCGCCCAACATCTCTCCCGCTCAGTCGCTCCTACCCGCGTGGTGGGCCATGCTTCTGGGCATGTTGGCCGGAGGCTTCGTGGGTGTTGTGCAGAAGTGGCGTGAGACTTACAAGCAGAAGTAACCCATCCCTGATTCCCGCCACGTTGTTGTGGCAATCGTTCTGAACAAACCTTCTCCAATAGTGAGGTACAGCAATGGTCGTTTCCCTCTTGCAGGTCATCGTGCTCGCTCTGGTCGCCGTGCTCGCCTGGTTGTCCGCGAAGTGGCTCTTCCAGAAGGACACCGTGGTCGAGGATCGTCGGCGCGGCGCTGCAAAGCTGGCCGCCGCCTTGACGGCGTATGGTCTCTCGAAGATTCCCGCTTTCCTGATCGACTACAGCGTCGGGGACTACAGCGGCATGGCCGAGAAGATGAAAAGCCTTGCCGACTTGTTCCTGTCTGGCGAGCAGAGTGTGATTGCCGAGTTTGACACCGTTTTCGAGAAGGTCTTGGCCGCGAAGCTGACGTGTGAATCCGGCCGAGCCCTGATCGCTGCCAAGCTGACCGATGCCACGAAGCCGACTGATCCCAGTTCCGTCCAGTCGGCTCCCGCCCCGGCGGTTGCTGTCAAGGCGTAAGCCCCTCTGACAACAGCATTGCTAGATCACCGAGCCCCGGTCCCGGTCGCGGTCGTACGCGCTTGGGGCCGGTTCTCCAATCGTTTCCGCGCGGCGCGAGCGATTGGAGAACCGAATACCACGAGGAATGACAACATGACACGAAGGCTCTTTTGTCTGGCTGCCCTTTGTCTGGGTCTCCTGGCCGGCTGTCAACCGATGCCGCCATCGTCACCAGCGCCGCCCAAGTGCTGTCCGAATCAGAAGCCGGTGATGATCGCCTTTACGGCTTCCTGGTGCGGTCCCTGTCACCGGCAGGCACCGCTTGTGGACCAGATCGAGGCCGCCGGAGTGCGCGTGATACGGATCGACATCGACGCGAATCCAACGGCAATCCGGCGGTACAGTGTGACTGCCGTTCCGACCTATATCTACTTCGAGTGCCAACAGCCATTGTTGCGGACGAACCAGGCGAACGACGTTCTGGAACGTATTCGACAGAGGTAACGTATGGCAACCCGCAACCCGCGACGATGCCGGAATTGCCCGGAGACGAAAGACGGGTTGCCGCTACCGCAACTGCAACCGCAGCCTGCCACGCTGCCCTCGTTTGGTGTCGAGGCCGAGAAGTTGTGGCAGTACGCCATCTACGCAGCCGGCATCACGACTGGGATGTTGGGCGGGTATGTGGCAATGGACGTGCCGGGTGATGTGCTTCCGAAGCTGAAGCGCCTGCATACCCGGTTGGGTGAGATCATTCAAATACGAGAGGAACGAATCCATGCTAGTGCCGGTTCCCCAAAGTAGCAATCATCCCCTTGTCCGACTCACGGTGGAAACGCCCAAGGGGCCTGTCAACGTAACTTGCGATGACACCCTTCGGCAGTACAACGTGAGGCTTCCCGAGGGTGTCGAGGAACGGCACTGCGGGGTGTATGCCGAGTTCTGCTTTTGTAGCGGACAGGTGGACCCACACATGCAGCCGATTGTGATCCGCGAGCCGGAGCCCGCCGCCGAGCCGGAGCCCACCGCCGAGCCGGAGCCCGCCGCCGAGCCGGAGCCCGCCGCCGAGCCGGAGCCCGCCGCCGAGCCGGAGCCCGCCGCCGAGCCGGAGCCCGCCGCCGAGCCGGAGCCCGCCGCCGAGCCGGAGCCCACCGTGGAACTGGAGCCCGCCGTGAAGCCGGAGCCCGCCGTGAAGCCGAAGTATCCGATGCGCCGCAAGTACCCCAAGGGCTAGTGATCCTGAAAACCGACATGAACCATGAACCAGCTAAACGACGCATTTGTCACGTCGGTTTGTGACAGTGGCCAGACTCGAACGCTGACCAGTTGTTCGCGGTGGTCAGCGAAGCGGCGCATCATGGGGCAGCCGTTTCCAGGTTCGTATGGTTGGAAGTATCACCCCTGGGTCAAGGACATTCTGGACTCGAATGCGCTCTTCAACTACGTGATGAAGGGCGCACAGTTGGGCGTGACCGAGGTGGCGATCAATCGGGCGCTGTATGTGCTCGACTGGCTGCGACGTGACGTGCTCTACGTGCTGCCAACCGCACTGAATGCTGGCGACTTCAGTAAGGCCCGCTTCAATGCGGCCCTCAACTTGAGTCCTTATCTGAAATTGATCTTCAAGGACACTGATACGGTCAACTTGAAGCGGACGGCGGCCAACTCGCTCTACATTCGTGGCTCGCGCGGTGATAGCAACTTGAAGTCCATTCCCGTCTCGGACCTGATCCTGGACGAGGTGGACGAGATGGATCAGAAACAAATCTGGCTGGCGTTGGAACGACTCAGTGGCCAGTTAGAAAAGCATGTCTGGGCCATTTCGACGCCGACGATTCCGAATTATGGAATCCATAAGCTGTTCCTCACCTCGACCCAGGAGCACTTTGTTTTCAAGTGCCCACGCTGCGGTCGGTGGACAGAACTGGTTTGGCCGGACTGCATCGAGATCATCGGTGAAACGGTCTTGGACCCGCGATGCAGCGAGTCGTTCCTGAAGTGCAAGGAATGCCAGGGCCGACTGGAGCACGCGGCGAAGCCCGAGTGGCTAAGCAGTGCCATCTGGAAAGTGATGAACGAGCAGGCGAATCCAGTTATTCGCGGCCTTCATATCAGCCAGATGTACTCCTACACGGTCTCGCCTGCTGAATTGGTCGTGTCCTACCATCGCGGCCTGGGAGACGAGGCGGCCAATAAAGAGTTTCATAATTCAAAGTTGGGTCTCCCCTTTCTCGGCGACCACGCTCAGATCACGGATGACATGATTGATGCCGCTGTCAGCAATTACACTATCAACGATCCTCGACCCGCAATCGGTCGCGAGAAGCTGATAACGATGGGTGTGGACCAGGGTAAGGTTGGCTACATTACGGTGGCGGAGTGGTCGCTGGATCGTATGGACCGCGACATCAATGCGGTGGCGCGGGGGAAGGTGCTTTGGTTTGGCCGTTTTGGCGAGGAAGACTGGAAATACCTTGACGAGTTGATGCGTGAGTGGCAGGTTCTCGCCTGCGTCGTCGATGCTGACCCGAACATCAATGAGGCTCGCCGCTTCGCTCGTCGTTTCTGGGGCTACGTCTGGTTGACCCGGTATCGCCGTGGCCAGACTGCAAAGGAAATGTCCATCGAGGAGCAGGATAACGCTCCGATTGCCCAGGTGGATCGCACCAATTGGCTGTCATGCTCTCTGGGGCGTTTTAAGGCGAAGCCGCCTCGCATTCAGTTGCCGCGCGACATCTCGTTGGAGTACCGCGAACATCTGAAGAACCTTGTGCGGACCTTTGAGAAGGACGACAAGGGTAACTACAAGATGGTCTACGTGGCAACGGGACCCGACCACTACGCCCACTCGCTTACTTACGCGGAAATGGCTCTACCTCTGGCAGCGTCCATGACCACTGGCGAGAACATCAGCAAGTTCCTCTGATTCAACTGCGTGGTTTGCTTTGTACGCAGTGTAACCAGGGCTTAGGTTACTTTAACGATAGACCAGAGCAGCTTGAAGCAGCCGCTCGGTACTTGCGGAGATGTAACTGTGACCAGAACACCGAGTCGCATCATTGACAGTCGCCATCCGGCTCTGTTTAATGGCACGAACGACTGGCTGCTGTGGCGCAGAACTTACCGTGGCGGCGGAGAGTTCCGTGATGCTTATCTGGAGAAGTTTACCGCTCGCGAGGATCAGACGGACTTCAACTCCCGGAAGAAGATCACGCCGATCCCTAACTTCGCTAAGGCTGCCCTGAACGACGTGCGGAACAGCATCTTTCAGAGGATGCGGGATATTGTGCGGCGCGGCGGCTCGGAGAGCTATCAGCGGGCGCTCACTGGCCTGGACTTGGGCGTGGATCGTCGTGGTTCGACGATGGATGCCTTCTTCGGTGTGAAGTTGCTCACGGAGTTGCTGATTATGGGGCGCGTTGGCGTCTACGTGGACGCCCCTGTTGTCCCCGACGTGCCGACCCTGAAGGATGTTCCCGACGCGCGGCCGTACCTCTACAAGTACGACATCGAAGACATTTTGAACTGGTCGTGCGCTAAGGCGGAAGAGCCGAGCGAGTTTAGGTCCGTGCTCCTGCGTGACACCACGCTGGAATACAATCAGACGACCATGCTTCCCAACCTGACTACGCAGCGCTACCGCTTGTTGTGGATCGACCAGGATACGGGTCGGGTTAATCTTCAGTTTTACGATCTGGAAGGCAACCAGATTGGCCCCGATGGTGTGTCCTCCGGCCCGATTGAACTGCAACTGACGCGCATCCCCTTCGTGATGCTGGACATCGGTGACTCACTCCTGAAGGACGTGTGCTACCATCAGATCGCGATGCTGAACCTCGGTTCGAGCGACGTGTACTATGCCTTGAAGGCCAACTTCCCATTCTATGTCGAGCAGCGGGACCTACGTGCGGTCGGTTCGCACCTGAAACCGGCCGCCAATGCAGATGGCACGGCGAGCACCGGCGGACAGGGCTCGGCCGACACGGACATCAAGGTCGGCGTAACCCACGGCCGGGCTTACGACAAGGGCATGAATCCGCCCGATTTCATCAATCCGTCCGCCGAGCCGTTGCGAGCGAGCCTGGAGTTGCAGGGCAAGCTGGAAGCGGACATCCGCAAGCTGATAAATCTGGCCGTGACGAACCTCTCGGCCCGAGCATCCGCTGAGTCGAAGGCGAAGGACAGCGAGGGTCTGGAGGCCGGGCTGTCGTACATCGGCCTCGTTCTGCAAGGCGCTGAGCAGCAAGTGGCCGAACATTGGGCCGCCTACGAGGAACGACAACTGACCAAACGCCGGGTGGCGACGATCAAGTACCCGGACCAGTACAGCCTGAAGACGGACAAGGACCGGATCGAGGAATCGAGCAAGCTGTCCGACTTGATGTTTGCCGTGCCTGGCCGCACCGTGAAGCGTGAACTGGCCAAGATGATTGTGGCATCCTTGCTTGCGGGTAAGGTTCATGTTGACACGATTGCCATGATTGAGAAGGAAATCGACGAGGCCCCATACACGACGAGCGACCCCGACATTATCAACACGGCTAAGGAAAATGGCCTGGTCGGCGAGAAAACGGCGTCGATGGCCCTTGGCTTCAGTGCAGAGGAATATCTTACGGCCCGCGAGGATCATGTGGCCCGGATCAAGAGAATTGCTGAGAGTCAATCGGCGAACAAAGGTGCTAGTGGCGACCCTGCGTCGCGCGGCGTTGCCGATCTCTCTGCCGATCCGGCCAATGCTGGCAAGGCAGAAAAAGAACTGAGCAGAATCACTGACCTGAGTGACACCCCCGCAAGCCGTGTTCGCGGCGCGGGCAAGGACACGAAGGTGGAGGAATAAGCATGGACATCATCAAAACGGCTATTGAAGAGTTATACGTCGGTGGCGGATCGGTCGGTACGACTCCGGCTGTGCTGCATAGTTGCAAGGCTCTTGCAAAAGGCGTCGTTGTCCGTGCCGGCACAAAGTCGCTTGTCATCGGAGCCCATTCGGGTGTTACGGCGGGCACCGGCTTTAAGCTGGTGGCCGGCGAGCAGAGCCCAATGATTTGCATCGACGATCTTTCCAAGGTGTGGGTCGTCGGTGAGGCTGCCGACAGTGACTACTCGTGGATTGCCCAGTAGAGTGACGCGGACGGTACACCAACAGATTAACTTCAAGAGGAGGAATCGGGATGGGCGTAATTGCGGATTTTCTTGCTGCATCAGTGACGATTGACACGACACTTCCGATTCACGCGCTTGATCGGCGCGAGTATCGGGAACTGAAGGCCATTCAAGATGCTGGAGATTTCGATCTACCGGCGGCTTTGCAGGCAACCGACGAGGTTCAGTCGATTGCCATCTATGAGGGAACCGTCAGTGGTGGCACTTTCACGTTGGCGTTTACCTTGGCAAGTGGCGAGACCTTCACGACGGCGGCCATTGCTTTTGATGCCAACGCTGCAACTATCGAAGGCGCGATTGACACGGCTGCAACGTCGGCGAGTATTGTTGGTTGGACGAACGGCGACATCTCGGTCGCTGGCGGCCCTCTTACTACAACTCCGGTCACGCTGACGTTTGACGGCGCGTCGGTTGATGAAGCCAACCACGATCTGGTCGTGATGGATGACGCCCTGTTGACTGGCGGCGGCTCTGGTGGTGCGATCACGGCCACGACAGAGGGTCAAGCAGATCGTCTTGGATACGCCATTCTGATCCAGATGGGGATTCTCTCTGGTACAGTGCCGGCAGAAAGCGTCACTCCTTCGGCATTGGTCGCACTTGCATCTCCTGGAGAACGTCGTCTGAGTGCTGAGACGATTAAGGCGGTTGCCCTTGAGATCACTATCACCGAAGGCAACGATGACATCTGCGATGCGATTGTTGCCGCTGCTAACGTGTAGTTGAGGTGACGCATGGCGATCAATAACACCTTTTATGGTACGGTCGAGGAAGCGATTGAATACTTTGCCATGCGGCTGCACGAGTTTGCTTGGACGGCGGCTTCGACGACGGATCGCCAGAAGGCGCTGATCGCCGCCCGACGCCTGATCGACCAACTCAACTTCAAGGGCTACAAGAGCACCGTTTACACGCTCTTGCAGTCCAACTCGAAAGCCACAGTTGAGGAGATTCAGGCAGCCGAGGCACAACAGGCAAACGAGTTTCCTCGCGGCACAGACACGATAGTGCCGGAAGACATTTGCCGGGCGTCTTATGAGATCGCGCACAGCCTTCTTGACAACAAGGACCCGGAACTGGAATTGGAGTCGCTGGCCGTCACGTCGATGGGCTATGGCAGCGTCCGCACGAGTTACGAACGGAGTCAGGTGCCCATTGAACACCTCGTAAATCTCATACCGAATGCTCTTGCTTGGCGTCTACTCAAGCCGTTCCTTCGGGACGATGATGCCATGAGGCTGTCACGGGTTTCTTAACCCTTGCTGCTTGGCCGAGTGTTCGGCCACCCCACCGGCGGGCTTCTAAGCCGGGCGGGCCAGTGTCGCCAGACCGTCTACGCGACCGTTATGGCCTTTGTGCATTTCTTGGCGGGTATCGAGGTCTACTGATGAAATTGTTTGATCTTCTTCTGTCGCGTGCGCAGTTTGCTTGCTTTGATGGTGAAGATGCCGCTGCTGCTGCTGCTGCCGCTGCTGCTGCGAAGGCCGCCGCCGAAAAGGCCGCTGCTGAAGAGGTTGCGGCTGCGGCTGCGGCTGCGGCTGCCGGCAAATCGTTCACTCAGGATGATGTCAACAAAATGTTGGCGGAAGACCGTCGCAAGCATCAAGCCCAGTTGAAGACGATGGAGACGCGCTTGCAGGAGGTGCTGAGCAGCAAGAATCTGACGGAGGCCGAGCGGAAGGCGTTGCAGGAGAACTTGTCGGCGGTCCAGGGACAGTTGCGGAGCAAGGAAGCCCAGGCGGCCTTGGAGAAGCAGGAGTTGGAGCAGTCGTATCAGGTGAAACTCACCGATGCCGAGAAGAAGGCTACGACCTGGGAATCGTTGTATCGAGACTCGACTGTCCAGCGGAGTCTGCAAGATGCCGGGATCAAGAACGATGCCTTCAGCCCCGGCCAGATCGTCACGCTCTTGAAGCCGATGACGAAGATGATGGAAGAGATGGACCCGACCACGAAGCGGCCTAATGGCCACTACAAGGTTATGGTCGAAATGCCCGACGTGGACCCCAAAACGGGCGAACAGGTGATGATGACTCGGACTCCCGAAGAGGCCGTGAAGCGGATGAAAGAGTTGCCCGAACAGTACGGCAACCTCTTCAAAGCCGGCGTGGTCAGCGGGATCGGGTCGGGGTCGGCGACCGGCGGCCTACTGCCGGGTCAAAGCGGCCGGGTGGACGTGCGGAAATTGACTCCGCAGCAATACCGGGAAATTCGCGAGAAGAACCCTGAACTTCTGGGATTGCGGCCCATCAAGGGCCACCGCTAGTCATCCAGGGGTTTGTTCTGTCGAGGCCACACTGTAGTGGTCTCCACCATATAAGGGCCGCGTGTGCGGCCTCTCAGGCATGGCCGCTTGTGAGCGGCCCTTTTTGTTCCCAGACAAACCGAAAGGAACATTCATGAAGATCAATTTGTACCTGTCCCTGGCTCAGGTCGCTTGCTTCGACAACGACAATGACGCCTACATCCCGGAACTGTGGGCCAACGAGGGTCTGGCCATCCTCGAAGAGAACATGGTCATCGCCAACCTCGTCCACCGGGACTTCGAGAACGAGATCAAGGACTTCGGCGACGTGGTGAACACCCGCCGGCCCGGCGAGTTCAAGATCAGCCGCAAAAAGGACGGCACCGCGCTGGTTCAGCAGAATGCCAATTCCACCAATGTCCGCGTACCGTTGGACCAGTGGTTCTACAACAGCTTCACGATCAAGGATGGTGAGGCCAGCAAGTCCTTCCAGGAGTTGGTGGACATCTACCTCCGTCCCGGGATGCAGACTATCGCCCGTGGCGTGGATCGTTCCGTTTTGGGTCGCGTCCACGCCTACTTCGGCACTTTGGCGAAGCGTTGTGGCCGGCTCGGCAACCTTCTCAGCAGCAACAGTAAGGACTACGTGCTGGAGGCCCGCGAAATCCTGAACGTGAACAAGGCCCCGGTCAACGGCCGCAACCTCGTTCTGGCCCCGGCCAGCGAGACCGCGCTGCTGAAGAACGACTTGTTCATCAAGGCCAACGAGCGAGGTGACGGCGGCACGGCGTTGGAGAACGCCACCCTCGGCCGCATCCTCGGCTTCGAGACCTATATGGACCAGAATGTCAACAGCCCCGCTGTGGGCTCGTGTGACACGAACGCTGGTGCGATCAACAACACCGGCGGCTATCCCGCCGGCACAGTGACCGAACTGACCGTGGACGGCTTCACGGGCGTCGTGGTCCTTGTTGGCGAGTATGTCAACGTGGCCGGCAACGATCAGCCGACCTATGCCACTGCCGTCACGGCCACCTCGGACACCACGGGCATCACCCTGAGTGAGGCCCTGAAGTACGCCGTCCCGGAAGACGCCGTGGTCACGCGCTATGCTTCGTGCGACGTGAACGGTTCCTATGCGGCTGGCTACAGTGAGGCCGTCGTGTTGGACGGTTGGACCGTCGCTCCGCAGATCGGCCAACTGGTTGCCTTCGGCACGGGCGCAGGCCGCAGGGTCTACACCGTGATCGAGTCGTGGCTGTCGGCCGCTGGTGAGCAGAGCGTGATTCTTGACCGGCCGCTGGACATCCTCCTGACGAACGAAGACAAAGCGTACCCCGGCCCGGCCGGCTCGCTGAATATGGCGTTCCATCGGGACGCCCTCGCCCTCGTCACCCGGCCCCTGGCTGTGCCGAGTAATGCGATGGGTGTGCTCTCGCACGTCGGCGTCTACAACGACATCGCCATGCGGGTCTCGATGCAGTACGACATCAACGCGGGCGGCACCGTCGTCAACCTGGACATCCTCGCCGGTGTCGCGGTTCTCGACGAGAACCTGTGCGTCGTGCTCTTGGGGTAAGCCTTTGAACGGGCATCCCCGCAACGTCGGGTAACAATGATCTGCCCACCGGGGAGCAATCCCCGGTGGGCGATCTTCTCTATCACCGCCCGTTATGAATGGAGGCATACCATGCTGGATTTCACTGACGTGTTGATTCTGTTGCGACAGTACGGGCCGCTTGTCCTGATTGTGGCGTTCTTCCTTTGGCAGGGCTGGGTCCGGGAGAAACATCTGCTGGCCCGCATCAGCAAGCTGGAGGATGGACAACGTAAGGTGTTACTGCCCCTGGTGGCCAAGTGCATGAAAGTCGTTGCGAAGAACAGCCTTATCATGCGCCGGCTGGAATATGCGATGGACCAACGGTGGTCTCATAAAGCTAACAGCCCGCGGGATGGGGATTGTGCGAAAGAGTAACCTTCACACGATAGTGTTGCCATGACTGCTCACAATCAATACTTCCTGAATCGTCAGATGCAGGTGGCACTCTATTCCTTAAAGCGCCAATATGGCGGCACGATCACTGTGTTTCATGTCCTGTCGCGGGACACGGATGCGAAGACGGGAGAGTCCACGGCCCGCTGCCTGGCCAAACGTGTGAAACGGGCGATCATTCTGCCGGCGCGGATCAATCGGGAGGCCGAGCGAACGATCTCGCTTATTTCCGCCAACAAGCAGGTAGTGATGGGCGGCTGGTACGACAGTGGGAAACGGACATTCATCATTGACCGGCGCGACACGGGACAATTGACTTTGGAGAAGGACGATTTTCTGGTCTATGACGGTTGCAAGTATGCCGTGGAGACCATCGACGACTACGAGTTTGCATCAGCCTATTCCGTTATAGCGAAGAAGCTGATTGGCGAGACCTTTGATGACAGCACGCTGATTCAATACCTCGATGGGGCGGACAGCGTGGATTTGGAGGAGATAGCCCGCCCGCTTCGCGTGCTCACCTGCGTGGAGGCAGACACCCTCAACCTCACCTCCGACAGCCAAGGGGAGGTGTAATCATGCCTGCGAACCCGAATTGGGCACGGTGGATTTTCGCCTCGCTGGCTGACTATTTGAAGAAGGTTGCCCAAGCGAATGACGTAGCCGTCATGGTGGAGGGGCTTGATGAACGGTCCAGCCAGTTCATGGAGGCCGCAGACCGTGTGGAGATCAGGATCACGGGGCCTTCCGTTCGTGAGTTGAGCCACAACTACTGGGTACTGAAAGTGGACGCGAATGTTCTGCTGTCGAGTCGATTCGACGGGCCGGACACGAGGAATCGTTACACGTTTACGCAGTTAGCTGGCATCTTTCAATCAGCTATGGATGCGGCCATCGCCATCTATCGGTATGGAAGCCAATCAGGCGACGACGAGACCCTGGTTGGGTGCTTGTCACCGTTGTCTGGCCGTCAGGACGCCGTGAAGGTTTTTCACTTCGGCCAGGTCAACGAAACAGACGGGCTGAGGCAGTCAATGATTGACGCCAAGTATGTGATGGAGCTATCCGACAACGAAGATACCTAACAGGAGATAGACGACATGGCACGCATCGAATTGCGAGATTGCACCGTCCGTCTGAAGGACGGTTTGAGTGGTTCGGCCGCCGTCAATGAACCGACGACACCGCCGGCCCCGAACGACACTGAGTTTGACATCGACTCCATTGTGCTGAATACAGTTGACCCTGATTTGGTGCCGATTGGGGCGCGGTTTACCGTGGCAGGTGAAACCGACACGCCGATTCATGTGGTCACGGCACGCACGCCAACTGACACCAGCCCGACGACGAACATCGTCTTCACGCCGGCTTTGGCCAGCGCTCTTGCTGATGAAGCCGTAATCACCTTCCTGCCCCAGCAGTTGGAGATCAAGATCGGCGACGGCAACCTCACTTACACTGAGCATAAGTCCTACGACTATCTGCTCGACCGGGGCGACCTGGACACGGTGCGGGAGGGCGATGAAGTCCCGATGGACGTGCGCATCGAGTGCGTCTACGAGCATATCACGACCGGCACCAACGAGAACATCAGTCTGCTCGACGCCCTGAAGCAGAAGGGCAAGGCAACGGAATGGGTCAGTGCTGCCGCAGACCAATGCGAGCCGTATTCCGTGGACGTGGAGGTGGAGCACAACGTCCCCTGTGGCACGAACCAGGACGAGACCACGCAGTTTCCGGATTTCCGGCACGAGACAGCCGAGATCAACCTGAAGGATGCCACGATCTCGATTACCGGCAAGAGCAACGCGACCGAGCCGATTGTCAACCGCATCTAAGCAACGACTTGCGGCACAATGACCCTGTGTCAAGAAAGGAACCCTTAGACAATGGCACGAATCGAACTGCGTGATTGCATAGTTCGCCTGAAGGATGGGTTTGGCGGATCGGCTCTGGTTGACGATACACCCGCGCAGGGTGAATCAACGATGGAGATCGACACGCTGACCGGCCTTACGAACGGCGTCACGATTGTCCCGGTGGGTGCTCACTTCGAGGTGAGCATTACTGAATATACGATCACGGCTGTCAACTCGAACGAGGTTGTGACCGTGACCATAACGGGGGCCACGGGCGGCACCTTTACCCTGTCATTTGGCGGTCAAACCACGACTGCCCTTGCCTATGATGCGCCAGCTTCAGCAGTTGATGCTGCTTTGGAAGTGCTTTCCACCATTGGGACCGGCAATGTCGCGGTGACTGGCATTGATGGAGGCCCCTATCGAATTGAGTTCACTGGCACGTTGGCCGCGACGAATGTTGGGGCCGTGACGGCGGATGATGGGGAACTGATCGGCACCACTCCGGTGATTTCGGTCGTGGTGGATCGCGAGGGTGCGACGACTTGGGAGTTGACCTTCGCCCCCGTGATTCCCGCTGGCGATGTCCCGTCGGAGGATGATCCGATCACCTTCCTGCCCCAGCAGTTGGAGATCAAGATCGGCGACGGCAACCTCACTTACACTGAGCATAAGTCCTACGACTATCTGCTCGACCGGGGCGACCTGGACACGGTGCGGGAGGGCGATGAAGTCCCGATGGACGTGCGCATCGAGTGCGTCTACGAGCATATCACGACCGGCACCAACGAGAACATCAGTCCGCTCGACGCCCTGAAGCAGAAGGGTGCAGCGGCCGGCTGGTTCAGTTCTGCCGCAGACCAGTGCGAGCCGTATGCCGTGGACATGGAGGTGGAGCACAACGTCCCCTGCGGCACCAACCAGGACGAGACCACGCAGTTTCCCGATTTCCGACATGAGACGGCCGAGATCAATCTGAAGGACGCCACGATCTCGATCACCGGCAAGTGCAACGTGATCGAGCCGATTGTCAACCGCATCTAAGCGCGGTGGCTTGCGGCAGTAAAGACGACTCCCCGCCTCTTTTGAGGGCGGTTTGGCTAGTCTTGAAGACTAGCTGTTTTGATCGACCGGCGGGCGGCCGGCGTTGTAGCCAGCCGCCCGCCGTTTTCTTTTCCTAGCGAGTGGAGAAAGAACATGAAGATTGGTGGAATCGACCCCAAGACCCTGTGCAATGAAGTCGTGCTGGTCCTGCCGCGCGGCGAAGACAAGATCGTGTTTCGGGCTCGCGGCCTGAAGGACACAGACGAATTTGAAGCCCTTTGCCCTCAGCCCAAGCCACCCGGAAAGCTGACGAAGGATGGCTGGGTTGCCAACGCGGAGGACCCGACCTACCAGCAAATTCTGGCCGCCTGGTCGAAGAAGCGCCTCGGCTACATTGTGACCCGCTCACTCCAGCCGAGCGAGATCGAATGGGACATGGTGAAACTTGACGACCAGCGGACCTGGGCCAACTGGGAGAAAGACCTGCTGGATGGCGGCCTCACCCAGATCGAGTGCAACCGCGTGCTGGCGCTGGTCATGGAGGCCAACGCGCTGGATGAAGCGAAGCTGCAAAAGGCTCGCGAGGTTTTTCTTGCTGGTCAGGGTCCGATGCCGCCCGAGTTCTCTGGCCAACTTACCGCACTGGCGAACACTCCATCTGGAAAGCCTGCGCAAGACTAGGCATTCGCCCACCCGGCGTGCGCCAGTCGTGGGACGAGTGCGGGTTGGAGACCCAGGCGTTGATCGTCGCCTTCGATCAGACGGCGAGTTACGACGAGTCCGAGCGGGAGGCTCAACTTATGGGGGCAAGGAAGCCCTCCGAGGCAACGCTGCCGCCATCCGCACGGCCACCCCGACGACGGCGAGGCTCCTGACCATGAAGTTTACGCGCACCTTTGCTTTGCCGGCCATTAACATCATGGCCTACAGGAAGGAACTGCACCGTGATATGGGCGAGGCAATTGCCCAGGCCACGATGGAATGGCTGGATACGGTGCTGCGCGAGATTCCGGTCTGGAGCGGAGCATCAAGGGCGACCTTCCTGAAGCTGGCACAGGAGATCAACTACGCCATCGACATCACGCCCCCGGCTATCAACCGCACGGCCCAGGGTGTCTCGCAGAGCAGCGGCGAAGTGGTTGCCGACATCAATAAGGGTCTTTACACCTTCGGCTACGGCACGACGCTTCCCTGGCTGATCTGGAACGAGTACCACAACGCCAACATCGAGCCGGACCCAACGCTCTTCTACCGGGTCTGGAAGGAAGGCCCCTATATGTTTCAGGTCAAGGGGACCGATGCGTTTCAGCGGTTTGCGGAGAAGGTCAAGCTGCCGGCGGTTGCGCCCTTTGTCAGGGCGCAGCGGATCAAGTGAGGTGACGAATGGCCGACGAGATTATCAACAAACTAGGCTTCGATGTGAGCGAAGCCTTGTCGGCCCTCAATCGCCTCGATGAGGCATTGAAGGCGGCCAGGGCCTCGTTCAATACGTTCGGTGCCTCGCTTGATGCCTGGAATGGCCGCGCTGCCGCAGCCCTTGCCACCATGCGTGGTTTGGCCTCAGCGGCGACCCGCGTGGCGGGCGCGATGCAGGGTGCCGGCGCAGCCCCGGCTGCGGCCCCGGCTGCGGCAGCCCCCGCCCAGACTCCGGCCTCGCAGCTTTGGCTGCCGCCCGGCTTTCAGTCGCAGGCGCAACAGGCAGCCCGGGCAATGGCCAAGGTTGGTCAGGCTGGGCAGCAGGCTGGTCAGAAGATTGCCGGCGGTATGACTAATGCCGGCAATGCCACCAGTAATGCTACGCAACATACCCACAAGTTTGTGGTCAGCTTCGAGACGTTGGCTCGGGTGGTAACAACGCAGCTTATTGTTCGCGCCATGTCCAGCATTCGGGATGCCTTGAAAGAGGCCACCCGATCCGCCATTGAGTTTCAGCAGGCCATCGCGGAAATCCGCACTATCGCCCCAACTATTGGTCGCGACTTCACCAGCCTGAGCCGTGAGGCGGCCGAGTTTTCTAAGAACTTCAACATCCCCCTGCCCCAGGTCTCGGAGGGCTTGTATCAGTCGATCTCGAACCAGTTCGCCACGGTGAGTGAGCGGGCGAATGTGATGGCCGCCTCTATGAAATTGGCTCGCGTTGGGGCAATGGACCTCCAGGACTCGATCCTGTTAGTCACGGGGACGCTGAATGCTTACGGCATGGCCTCCAGTGAGGCCGAGGCTGTGGCCGCGAAGTTCTTCAATACGATCCGCCTGGGGCGAATCCGTGGGAAGGAACTGGCGGACACCATCGGTGCGGCAATCCCATTTGCGTCCCAGTTGGGCATAAGTCTGGACGAGTTGAACGCCGCCATCGTGGCTATGACCATCGGTGGTATGAACGCCCACAAGACTATGACTAGCCTGCGGTCGGTCATGGTGCAGTTCTTGAAGCCTTCGGAAGATTTGAAGCGGGTCGTCCGGGAGTTGGGTTTCGGCTCGCCCGATCAGCTTATTGCGGCTAAGGGTTTCCAGGGCGCGATTGAGGCGGTCGCTAATGCTGCGGACAACATGGGGTCGAAGATTGCCAAGAGTATCCCTAATATCCGTGGCATGGTCGCCGAATTGCGACTCAGCCAGAGTGGTGCGGAACAAGTTCACAAGGCATTGGAGGCGATGGCTGAGTCTACGCCGGAGTCTCTGAATAAAGTCTTCGAGGAGTTTCGCAGCACGGACGCCGAGAAGCTGACTGCTTCGCTCAACAAGGTCAAGGTCACACTCACCGAGGAGTTGGGATCGGCCATTATTCAAGTGCTCAACGCGATCATCCAGTTTGCCGGCGGTGCCGACAACCTGGCGTCGATTATCCAGGCCCTTGCGGCGGCGGCCGTTCCGGCGGCGGCGGCCTTCATCGCGCTTGGGGTGGGGTTTGCGGTTGCAAACATTTCGCTCGGTCCTCTCGGGCTGGCGTTTGCCGGAGTCACGGCCGCCGTCACGCTGTTTGCGGGGGCCTCCGCGTATGCCTCGGCTCAGGCGGTTGCCGACATTCGCAAGATGGCGTCGGAGCAACGTCAGGCGACTTTGGAGTTCATCAAGGACGAGGAGGAGAAGCATCGAAAGGTTCGTGAAGCGGAGTTGGCGGCGCTTCGTGAGTCCAATAAGAATTGGGAGAATCGCGCCGCCGTGATTCGGCGTAATTACTTTCATGCCCTCGATGAACTGAAAGACAAGAACAAAGAGATCATTGAGAGTGATCGCGCGACGTTGCAGTCGATGGTCTCCTCGCAGGGGCGGGTTGTTAGCGCCTACCGCCGGGCGGCCAATGAAGCCTTGCGAGCGGTACAGCAGTCGCAGCAGCGCCAGCTTCAGGGCGAGGCGCAGTATTCGGACGCCGTTTTCAAGTTTCGTGCGCAGCAGGCTGACGCCGGCCAGCGGGCGAATGAGTACATGCGGCGAAGCCGCCAGTTGGCACGTGAAGCGGCCGATGCTTTTTCCGGGGCCAAGACCGAGGAGCAGATTCAGGCCGCCCTGGCGGTACAGCAGCGTGCAGAAGCGGCGGCTCAGGAGGCCCAGTCGATTGCCAGCAGCACAAAGAGCGTGCTGTTGCAGGAAGATGCCCATCGCAACGTGCTGGGCGTCTACCGACAGAAGATCAATGCCGAACGGCAGCTTCAAGCATTGCAGGCGAAGCAGACTCAAGAGGCCGCCAAAACGGCTGCCGAGGAGCAGGCTCGTGCGAATCGCATGAAGGTGTCGATGAAGGCTATTCTCGACGCACTCCAGGCGTTCAATAAGCAAGGGGCGAAGACGCCCAAGCAATTGGAGGAGCAGCAGAAGGCGCTGCGCGAAAACCTGGCCAAACTGCAAAAGGACTGGTTGGGCGGCAAGCAGGTAAGTATCTCCGATTTTCTTGGACTGGATAAGCTGCAACAGCGCATATCGACCGTGGTGGAGGGTGGCGTCAGTGATGTCGAGGTGAAGCGGATATTCGCAGAAGAGCGAACCTTCGCTCAGTTTCGCCAGGACATCGAAAAGGGTGTTGGCCCGTTTCGCATATTGATCGAGCGGGTGAAGGAAATCAGCCCGCAACTTGCGAAAGAGACGGAGGGCATGTCTGCGGAAGAGTCGGTTAGCTACTTCTCGCATCAGTTGCGGCAGTCAGAGCAGGTTATCACCAAATATCGACAGTTGGGCGATGCCTTGAAGGAAACCACGAATGTGATTTCCAAGAAACAGGAAGATGCCCGCAATGTGCTGTCGAGATGGGTGAAGGAATCTGGCACGAAGGAAGCCAAGGTCTTGAACGACAGGCTGATGCGGTCGAACTTCCCCGAGAAGTACAAGGCGGTGTCGGATGTCATCCTGACCTTTGTTTCCGCAGCCGAGAAGTTCACTGTGCCTGGGGCCAAGATCGACGAGAAACAGTTTCAGGCTCTCAATGATGCCTACAAGAAGTATCTCGAAACGATTAAGCCTGACGTGAAAAGCCGCGCGGCACTGCAAGAGTTCATAGGTGAAGCGGAAACGGCGGCCGATCAAGCTGTGCGAGCAATGGATTTGAAGGGTGGCGTCAAGGCTCTGAAGGCTGAAGCTACCCGAGCCCGTCAGGAGATTCCCGGAATCCAGGAGGCATTGAAGGCCGCTGAGGAGGCGGCCAGGCAGACACGCGGCGCGACGGATCAGGCCGCCCTCAGTGCTGGCGCGGCCGCTAATAACCTTGCTCAGGTGGCCAATACGGATATGAGCAGGCTGGTCAGCCAGATCGGCCAGGCCGCCGGTGCCATGCAATCGTTGGCGATAGCATCGCTGAATGTGCGCGTTCCATCTTCGGCCGATTTTACGGCGGCCAAGGGTGGCCCCGTGCGGTATCTGGCGGCCGGCGGCGTAGTTGGCACGGATGTGATCCCGGCGATGCTCTCGCCGGGCGAATTTGTGATGAATGCTGCGTCCACAAGGAAGTTCGCATCGCAGCTTGTTGCCATGAACGCTGGCGTCCAGCCTGTCTTCCGTAGCGAAGGTGGCAGCGTCACGAACGTCGGCGACATCAATGTGTCAGTGAACGGCGGCGGAACCAGCCGCCAAACGGCTCGGTCCATCGCCGCTGAACTTCGACGTGAATTGCGGCGTGGCACTTCAACCCTGTAGTGACTGAGGAGAAACCATGACTTGTTCTTTTTTGAATCTGCGTGAACGGGCTCACTGCGAGTTGGTTCCCGCCGCCGCCGCCGCCGCCGCCACCCACTGCCTGTCCGACAAGCTGCCGCTTCGCGGCAAGTTCGTGGTCGAGCACCTGCGTGACGGCAAGGTGATCGGCCGCTATATCGTTCCGAACGTCATTGTGACCGAAGGCAAGACGAAGCTGTTGGACGTGATGTTCCATGCCGTCTCGGCCTTGGCGACGTGGTACATCGGCCTGATCGACAATGCCGGTGTCACGCCCCCGGTCGCGGGGAATACCTACGAAGGGATCGGCACAACCAATGGCTGGGACGAGTTCACGACGTACAGCGAGTCCACTCGTGGTGAGTGGACCGAAGACGCTGCGGCGGCTGGCTCGATCACCAACAGCACGCCGGTGGTCTACAATATCACTGGCTCGGGTGCGGTCTACGGGCTCTTCCTGGCCGCCGGCACCCAGGCCGCCACGAAGGGTGATGCGACTGCCGGCAACACTCTCTGGGCGGCGACCGCCTTCAGTGGTGGGTATGTGACCGTTGCCAACAACGACCAGTTGAAGGTCACGTATACCGTCAATTCGTAACGGAAACTCTCCCTCGCCAAGGCCGGGCCGGGGTCTCTCGGCCCCGACCCGGCCTATTTCTGTTGAGGTGCAGCGATGGCAATGCTCTGGATTGAAGGTTTCGAGGGATTCGGGACTACTGTTGGGGGTGTACCCGCACCTTCTGGAATTGTTGCCAGAAAGTATGCCACCGTTGACACGGAATCCTTCTTGGATGTCGAAGCTGGGCGCTTTGCTGGCTATGGCTTGCAGTTGACGAGTAATGGGCAGCGCATCCGTTCTGTGAACTTGACGACGAATGCTACCGTGGTGCTGGGCGCAGCGGTCCAATTCACCACCATCCCCACGGCGGCTGATTTCATCATGTTGTTTGACGATGCTACTCAAGGCATGACTGTGAGGATTACAACAGGAGGGGAGTTGGAAGTCAGACGGGGGGTCACGCAACTCGCCATTACGTCCGGTTTAGGATTGGTGGCAGCAACTTGGTATTACGTCGAGTTCAAGGTGACGTGCAATGCGACGACAGGCAGCTACGAGTTGCGAGTTGATGGTTCCGCTGTTTTGAGTGGGTCAGGTGTCAACACGAAAGCAGGCAGCCACGATTACCACAACTGCTTTCAGCTTTACTGTGCAACTGGAAGTATTCCAACTTTTGACGATCTCTACTTCCTGGATAGCACGGGCTCGCAGAACAACGACTTTCTTGGGAACTGCCGTGTCGAGGCCATTTTTCCCGATGCAGATGGTGGCACGACGCAGTGGACACCGAGTTCCGGTACGGACCACTATGCTCTTGTGGACGAGGCCGAGTGCAACGATGACGCTGAGTATGTCGAGGATGACATCTCAGACCACAAAGACTTGTATGATTATGCCTCCCTCCAATACGTAACGGGGGGAATCAAGGGTCTGCAAGTGAACACGCAAGCCCGAATCACGGATGCCACGTCATTCGACTTGAAAACAACGTGTCATTCAGGCACGACGGATTCAGACGATGCAGGCCAGGCTTTGGCCGCCTCGTATGCCGATTATCGCCGGATCGTCGAACTTGACCCTGATACTGCTGCCGCCTGGACTGTCAGCGGAGTCAATGCAGCGCAATTTGGTGTAAAGGTGGGATAAGATGGTTGCCCGTGCCACTCGACAATTCGTTGAAGTGCTGGGCACAGGCGACGGTACTGCGCGTATGTCGCAGCAGTACGTAGAGGTGCTTTGGTCACTCGGCATTGAGACGGCGGCGACAGACACGTTAGCATTGTCAGAGTTGGCAGTTGGCGGGTTGGTAGTGATACCAGTGAATGATTCACTGGTAATTAGCGATGAAGCCAGTGTGATACTGTTGCCCGGCCTTGTTGAGGTGTCGGATACGATTGCTGCGAGTGATGCGGCATCGCGCGAGGCCATTTTTGTTCGCGCACCGACTGATGTACTCGATCTGTCTGATAGCATAGATGTGGACTTTGTGTGGCGGTGTCAGGGCTTCGATAGCCTCGCATCAATCATTGATACGGCGACATCCGAAGTAGTTAAGCCGGTGTATGATTCACTGGTGTTGATGGAGTACGCCGTTGTAGAGCGCATCTATACTATCGCTGACACTCTGAGTCTTTCGGATACGGGATCATATCTGGCGGTCTACGCCCGTTCAGCACAGGACACGCTGTCACTGGCGGATGCTGCCGAGGAGGTGTTCAATCGCGGTGAAGACACCCTGTCGATTACGGATGTCGCCGAGGTGGATGGGGTATTCTATAGGCGGGCCACTGATACTTTCAGTATATCGGACACTGCCCAAGGCATCCGTCCGAAGATCGGCATTGCAACTGATACGCTGTCGTTGACGGAGACAGCGGCCCTCATTTATGGGGTGTCTGATACCCTGAGTCTTAGCGACGAGGCAGTGGGGGTAACATCCTTGTTTGGGCTGGACACCCTCTCGCTTTCGGACAATGCGACGGTGGTGACGAATCATGTCGGGGCTACCTCGTCGTTAGTGGACCTGAGTGATACGGCTGATTGTGGAGGCACCTATAATCGCGGCACTGGTGATGCACTCCTTTACCTGCATGATACGGCCTTTGTCACCGGCCCGCGCTACTGTTCGGCCGAAGACGATCTCCAGGCGGTGTATCAGGAATACGATCCAGTCTCAGGGGAGTTCTATGACTACTTGATTGGATTGCAGGATTTGGCGGTGGCCTTTGTCTTGCGGGGTGAGTCATTTCCGGTTGTGGACAACCTGAGCCTGGGCGATCATGCCACGGGCATCCGCATTCGTGCAGACGCCTTGCCCGGGGTGGCGGAAGATACCCTGGCACTTACCGACCTGGCCTGGAGCAGCTTGACGCCTATCAGTGTGGATGTCCTGTCGCTCACGGAGACTGCTACGCCGGTTCTGTCCAAGTTGTTTGTGGATTCCCTCAGCCTTAGCGATTCGGCTGTCTATCACATTGCCCGCATCCTGACGGTTGTGGATACCCTCACACTGGGCGAGGCCAGCTTGTGGTACAACCCGTATGCCGATGTCGAGTGTACCTATCATCCCTTTGTTGGTGGCGGTACGGGTGGTCCGACGCCGCCTCCGGGCGAGTTGGCTGGCGTGGAGTTGCCGATACCCGGTGTCACGGACAGGTTCACGTTGGTCTACCCGGTGGTGGGGCCATTTGATGACACGCTGATTCTGCGGGCTCCCCAGTTTGGGAATCGTGATCGGTTGCAGATGAATCGGATCAGCCGTGAGACCCGGGGTGGAACCCTGGTGGTATTCGCGGACCCCATTTGGCCCAAGATTCAGTCGCTTGCCGTCCAATTCGAGGGGCTTTCCTGGGATGAGGTGGCCGGCCTCCTGGTGTTCATGGAAGACCACCTCGGTCTGGAGATCGGCCTGCTCGATTGGGAGCAGCGATACTGGAAAGGAGTGATCGTCAACACCACAGACCCGGCGGTTCACGATGGGAAGTGGGGCTACTCGGTCAGCTTCGAGTTCGAGGGTGAGCTAACCACGTACAGTCCATAACCGGAGGTGGCCATGTCCTTCATCATGGAGGCACCATTCCCTGCTCTGCAAACTCTCTCCCGACTACCGAATCCGCTGTTCTCCGATCAGGAGGCGCTGCTGAGTTCGGTGTCGCGGAGAACGGCGATGGACGGCACGCGGTATACCTACGTGAAACGCCGCGATCGACGAAAGATGTACTGGACCTTCCGATTGAGTCGCACCAAGGCCCTGGAGGTCCGGGCCTTCCTGTTGTCCTACTTCGCCTCCAAGATTCGTATCACCGACCATCGCGGACGAATTTGGCTGGGGCATTTCACGAGTAATCCCTTCGAGTTTGAGTCTCAGCAGAAGGCAGCACCCGCCATCGACCCGATGCCGCGAGGCGAACTTCAGACAGTCGAGATCGAGTTCGAGGGGGAGGAGTTGTAATGCGCACGATTTCAGCAGCCGCCCTGGCCAAGTTGGCGCAGCAATACGGCAATGAGCCCATCACGATTATTGAGGTGGATTGGGTCTCCGGCCGGACGGCCTCTTATGCCGACCGGACGGTGGGCGCGATACCCGGCCGCATTCTTGAAGTGGGCGACTTGGACAACGTGGTTGCTGTCTCGGCCAGCAATTCGTCGCAATCTCTTGACGTGACGCTGGATGACACGGAAGGCACGATCAAGACCATTTTCAATGGTGTGGACATCCACAAGCGGGACGCCCGCGTGTATCAGTATTTTGCCGGCCTCGATTTGGCCGACAAGTTTCTCCTGTTTTCCGGCAAGATCAGTTCCCCGATTACTTGGAGCGAGCGAGAGCGAACCATCAGGTTTACCATCATCTCTCAGCTTGAAGACAGAGAAGTCGGATTCTCGGCCGAGGAGGGTCAGTTCCCACTCTTGCCCGCCGACATGGTGGGCAAACCGTGGCCGATGATCTTCGGCACAGTGCGGGATTGCCCTGCCCTTCAGGTCAATCATGCCATTACGGGGACTACGCTTGATGGTATCGGGATTCTGGCGGGCGTGGACCTGCACAACGCCGTGCCCTTGTTCAGCAACGGTCTCAATACGGATTCGGGCTTGGGCATGACCTTAGCGCAAATCTCGGCGCAGATCAGCACCCTATGGTGCGGTAAGTATTGCTGGGACCGCGTGGACAACGCGCGGGCTGCCGCCATCCTCGATCAGATCAACGACTTGTACTCTCAGCGATCCCAGGCGGTGTCTGGCTCCTTACAGCAGTCGAAGTGCGCCACGTACTCCCGGCAGTCGCAGGTGACGGAGGCCAGAAACCAGGGTCTAGGGGCCAACCCTGCGCATATCCTCGGTGGGGAAGACTTCCCGCAAGGAACCACTCTCATACTGGAGATCAATGGCGGCCTGTTCACGGGTTACTTCTCTGGCTCGTTGTTTTACATTCAGAGCCGATATTGGCCGGATGGCGAGGAGCAGGCCGCCAATGAGGCCGATGACCGTGATGATCCATGCCCTTACGATCAAGGCAGCGGGCAGGTTGCGCCTTTTGACTATCGAATCGACGTGCCCTGCGGGTGCGGTGATGTCTACAACACTTGCGAGTGTCGCCACTACGGGTTCATTGTCTCCACGGGCGGCCGTGGCACCACAATTTCGGATGATCCGATCATTCAGCAGTTCTGGGCCGAGCCTGGATCGACGGTGCGCATCTATAGCGGCGAGCCGATCACTTACATTGTTTCCATTGTGCCCGGCACCGTGCTGGCCGTGAAGGCGTACAAGCAGTTCGAGGGCTATCGCCGACTAGTGAATGTGCCAACTGATCTCTACACGGTGCAGAATGTTACCTATGGCACGATCGCGGCCGTGCAGGTTGTTCTAAACAAGCCGCTTTCGTCCATTGCGGAGCAGGGGTGGGGCGATGACGTGTACGTGACGTTCCAGTCAAGTGTTGGTCCCAACACTATTGACATAATGAAGTACCTGATTGCTGGCTGGACGGACCTGACCTGGGACAGCACTTTGTTTGATTACGTGCGGACGAAGCTGACGCAGTTCCCCATGAACTTCCCGATCCTGGAGCGGAAAAACACCATTGACGTGCTTCAGGAGATGGCCTATCAAGCCCGCTGTGCGCTCTGGATCAGCAACGGGGTGTTCTATATCAAGTACCTGCCGGAGGAGCCGGCAGTGGATGATACCGTGACGGTGAGCGACCTGGATGCCGAGAGCGGCGTCGAGGTGGACCTGACCCGCACGGAAGACCTTATCACGAAGATGAAGGTGAAGTGGCGCATCAGTTGGGCACCCGGGGAGACGGACCAGGAGCGGGACAGCAGCGAGAAGTGGATGATTCTGCGTCACAACATCACTCGATACGGGACGCATGAGGAGGAGTACGATTGGTACTGTTACAACCAGCCTGACATTATCCTGAAGTGCGCGACGTTCTGGCTGATTCGCAAGTCCTGCACTTGGAAGAAGATCAGATTCAAGACCTTTCTCAACAAGCTGGACCTGGAGACGTTCGATTGCGTGAACCTGAATTTCTCCGGCGGGTACGTGGCGAATGAAGCCGTCAAGGCCATCGTGCTTCAGGCGAACTATGACTCGGATGCGAATCTGATTGACTTCGATTGCCTCGTGCCCGTCAAGGCGGGCGAAATGGAAAAGAGTCGGTATTACTGGCCGTCCACGCTTCGTGTTGACGAGACATGGCCGTCCCAGGCAGACATCAACACTGGTGATGCCGGAGGTGGCGGTGTCGGGCAGGGTGCCACGGGCGAGTTGCCTATTGGCTATATCGACGGTATCGAGTCTGGCGGCATCGTGTGGGTCGGAGGCCCGAACATTGCCTTTCGTGCCCACAGTGACTATGGCGACCCAATCATTACGGATCAGGGTTTCACGCCGCAAATCGTCATCAATCCCAGCATTTATGGGGAGTTGGCGCATGCGCCGAAGCCTCGCTTGCATCTGCGATTGCACTTGGCGAACCCGTCTCCTTCGGCAAACTTGCCGCCATTGAAAGGTGGCATCAGCATCGACATTGCCAAGACGGTCATCATTGACTCCCGAGAGCAGAATGGCCGTTCTGCGAAGTTTACCTCGATCTTCCGTGGCATCAATGAGAGTAATCGGCTTCTCATTAAGACAGATGCGTTGGTGGCTGACACAGATCACCCGGAAGGGGCCGAGTTCGACTTCAAGTACGACTCCGAGCAAAGCGTCTATGGGGCCGGTACTGCGTTTCTGCAAGATTAGCCCTTTGCGGGTGCAATCGTTTCTTTATCTGTCATCAGGTCGGCGGTCTGTACCGCCGGCTATCACCTTCAATCAATGAGGTGCCAACATGGCAAAGAAGTGGATTCAGGGCGCGATCAAACACCCTGGTGCGCTGACACGAAAGGCGAAGGCCGCAGGCATGACTCTCACCGAGTTTATGCGTGCTCCGCATCGGGATAAGACTACGCAAAGGCAGGTCAACTTGGCCCGCACACTGAAGAGGCTTGGCCAGAAGAAGAAGTAGCCACACCGGGTCTGTGGCGCAACAAATATGCCCAGGCCGACATTCGGCCTGGGCGTTTTATTTCTGTTACCTGGAGATTTTATGGAAACCGCTTTCGCTTGGCTTGGGCAGATTTTTGATGCTCTGCTGAAGTTTTTTCCGAGGATCGTCATTGTCAGGGCGACCCACGGTGGCGTAAAGTGGAAGCGCGGCAAGAAGGTTGTGGCAATGGCCTCGGGGCTCCATTTTTACTGGCCCCTGACTACGGATATTGAGGTGATTGTCACTGCTCGCCAGACGCTCGCTCTACCCATCCAGGTGCTTACCACGAAGGACCTGAAGAAGGTCGTCGTGGGCTGTGTCGTAGTCTACAAGATCAGGGATGTCATTCATGCCATCGGACGGATGAATTGGGATGTGGACACCACGATCAACGATATTACTCAGGCGGCCGTGACCGCTGTGATTGCCAAACACTCGTTCCAGGAGATCATGGACATGATCGGGAACGACCAGTTTGAGAACACGTTGACCGAGGCGGTGCAGAAGGAACTTCGCCCCTTCGGCGTCTCCGTGCGGCGCTGCAAGGTGGTGGACTTTGCTGACTGCCGGGTCTACAAGATCGTCACGAACGCGGAAGGCCACCGGAGCGGCCTGCCGACCGTGCAGACTTACTAGGGGCAGGGATCGGCGCACGCAGGCTACAGTGCTTGCAGTAATCCGGGTCCAGGGGCTCCTGGGCCTTGATGCCGGAGCCGGGGTGCGTGCAGAGGCCCGCAATGTTCAACGATCCGTCTTCAATGAATCGGACGCGAAGAAGGCGGAACATGCACGAAGCCCATACGGGCCGGAGTGTCCAGTTGTCACCGGGTACACATTCGTACCCTGTGGGAACTGGGGGCTCCGGCCCTTCTTTATGGATGTTTGGGTACGAGATTGTCCCGTTCGGATTCACCGTGGGCGTGCCATAGAGGGTCACGACCCGCTCGTCGGCTGGCGGGATCGCTCGGGCCACGGTGGCAAAGGGGGCGGACGGCGGCCCGCCGCCGTAGGCGATGTAGACGGCTCCGGGCAGATGTTCTGATAGGTGTTGCTTCTCTGGGCAGTCGTCGCAGGGCATTACTCAGTTCTCCGACTTGCTGGCTATCCGAAGCGGGCAGGCTTGGCAATCCTCATGCCCGATTCGATCCACGTACTTGGGATGTTCCGGGTGGTTGCATCGCATGATGACGTTGATGCAGCCGCAGTTGGCATAGCGGATGCCGATCTGGTGCCGCATGACACAGGGCGGCCAGAGGGGGATGAATCGCCAGGGGTTATTCGGGTCCCTGCGGTAGCCGTTGATGTCCTTGGGCGTCTCCCACTCGCCCTCTTCCTTCTCATAGACGATCATGCCGTCTTCTTCGATGCGAAACTTGCGGTCCCGGCCGGCTTTGAATGGGGATAAGGTATCCTGGATGGCTTGTAGATCGGGCCGGGCCACGGGCCGTGCTTTCGTCTCGGTATCGTGTGTCGGTATCCAGGTGCCGAGGGTCTGGAGGCGGGGGTCCGTGTTTGGATCAACACACATCACGATCTGGGTGGTTGTCTTTGTGCCGTCACCATTGTCGATTTCCATCTCGATCTTCTTTCGCACGCTCGTGTCGGGGGTCGCTAGTGGACACGATTGGCACTCCTCGTGGATGCAGCTTCTTTGCTGGAGAAAGCAGTGTAGTTTCACCGCTAACTCATGGTTCTTGATCCTGTAGGAGAATCGCCGATACTTGCACCCTGGCAACTGGCATTCGTAGATGCCGGACGTATCGGTCGCCTTCCAGTAGGTTGGAATGCGGACATTGAGTCCGTTGAGGAGCAATGTCCCGTCGTCCTTGATGGCTAGGATTTTAGTCACAGCATTCCTCTCCGAGCGGATCAGGATAGTCTTGGATCAGACGCAATTCATGGGTCAGCCAGGCAGCGCAGCCGCTCTGGCAAGCAGCCGGCCCACAAGATGAACAAGCATAGCTTGATAGCCCTCCGCAGCCTGGAAGACTGGTCACATAGGGTGAACCCTGTCGTGTGTAGCCACCGCCAATGACGGTTGCCCAAGTTCCCTCAAATGTACCTCCGCTGTAAAAGTGAGTCGTAGTGCGTTTTTGGACATGCCACCATACCCGGCATCGGCGTGGGTCGCGTCCTAAGCATGTTGGGCCAAGCTGGTTGCAATCATAATCAGCCCACAGGGCGCTACTGGCTAGTGAAGAGTAGTAGATAAGCACACCATCGGGAACGCAAAGGTTCGAAAGGCTGAGGCTTTCGGCTGCTTTGGTTTCTGCCTCTGTTTCGTAACCGTCAGCCTCAGTCAACTTGTCGTCACGTTCCTGGGTCTTCTGGTCTAATTCGGCTTGCTTGGCATCTACTTCCGCCTGTTTGGCATCGACGGCCGCCTGTGCCGCTGCACACTCCTCGGGGGTGCCATGTGCGCAGGCTTCATCGCGGGCTTGTTCAAGTATAACGAGTTCTGCTTCCAAGTCGTCCAACTGTTGTTGGACGACTACGACGGCATCTGCCAAGGTGCAATAGGCGGACCAGGCATCGGCCCATTGGCCGATCTTTGTGTTTGCTTGGTTCCCGGCTGCGGTGGCGGCTTGACGGCATTCAGTGGTGCAATTGTCGGTGCAAGTTGGATTGTCGCATGGGCCACAGTCGAGGCAAGCTTCAATCACATAGGAACCTAAATAGCTTACCGCGGCTCCGTAGGCGTTGGAGCATTCCGGTATGCAATCTTCACAGCCACACCATCCGTTGGCGATGGCCGCTTCAATCTCGTCGATGATCTCTTGTGCCCAAAGTCGGAGTTCGGCCGAGAACAAGTTCTCGTCACAGATTTCCGTCAGCTTGTCGCGGACCTGCTGGATGTCTGTGTTTGTCCAAATATGCTCTGGGTCTACCTCCGGCAAGGTTGCCACCGGGTCGCAGCCGGCGTCGGGGTCCTGGGCCAGATCATTGATCCGCTGGATGATGTCGTTCCAGTCAGCGCGTGTCCAGACTTGTCCCATTAGCGCACCTCAGACGAGATTCAGACGAGATTCAGGGTCAGCATTGCCCGGTAGACTTCGGCCGTCGCCATACAGTCGGCTAGGGCATCGTGCGGGTTCGTATTCGTGACGCCCAGCCGATTGCAGAGTGAGCCCAGCCCAACGCGATTGAAGGGCAACTCCTCGCCACGGAAGGCGGCGATGTCGTTCATCATCACGGCCAGAAGCATCGGGTCTCGGGCGTGGCTGTGGAATATCATGTCCACCATGTCCGGCCCGAGCCATGCCTTGAGGAAAGCTGACTCGAAAGCCCAGTTCTGCACTAGCGGCACGACGACCCGGCTTTGTGGTAGCTCCAATCGTTGGAACCATTCGACAAGCAAATCAGCGACTCGGCTGGCCTCTGGTGCGTGAATAAGCAGGTTTTCCATGTCGAGGTGGTGGACTCGTCCCGCGTCTGTCTCTTGCCGCTTGGGGTGCTGCGGTCGGATGTTCGTGTAGAATGGACGCACGGAAGCCAGCGGCCGGATTTCGGAGTCCAGCGGAAGAACGGCGATTTGGATGATCTCATGGTAGCCCGGCCGGCGTCCCGTTGTCTCGAAGTCGATGGCCGCCAGCAGGTTGCCATTGATGTGAACCATGCCAGGATAGATTTTGCCCACGGCTACTCCTCCCAGGGTTCAATGGTCTCGACGGCCAGGGCCGCCTCACGGGCCTCCGGCGTCTGCACTGGTCTCGGCGCATCCCCTGCGATCCACTCCGCGAAGTTCCATGCTGTATCGCTGAGGGATTTCATTGATCCCCGGTCGCCGAGCACGTAGTTCCAGCCTTGGTATCCCAGCAGCGCCCGGTCGGCCACGGTCTTGCGCGGCCCGTAACCTGGGCGGACGATCTTGATTGCTAGGCCGCCTTCTGCTTTGATGGCATCAACCTCGTTGGGGAAGCGGCAGTCGGGGATGATAATCACGTTGGCATCATGCCTCGTCTTCAGCAGGTAATCGAGCCACGTCGCCGGATAGACCTGTTCGCGAACGGCTTTCGTGCCGAAAGAAACCCAGAGTTGTACGGGCGTCATGTCAAGGGCCGATAGCACTACGTCACGGTCCTTCTCGCCTTCTCTCGTCTCATAGTGTTCTGGCGGCTGCATCCCGGCCCAGGCATACAACTCGTAGGTGATCTGCTTCAATTTCCAGGCGAGTGGGCGCTTGAGTACGTGAAGGTGGGGAGCACGCTTGCGGAGGGCAGCAGCAAGGTAGTTGGCGAAGGTGTCTTTTCCGGTGCGAGAGTAGTGTCCGAGGCCGATGAAAAGAGTGCGTGTGGTATTGCTCATGATGTCATTCATCCTGGATGTCAAAACTCGTTGTCGTCAAACTCGATGAAGTCGCCTCCGTGCTTGCGGGCAAAGTCTTCTTGATCTTCAAGACATTCGGCGAGGCGGCCGGGGTACTTATTGGTTTCGATTTCTGCCACACACGAGGCGCGGAGAATCGAGCGGGTGATGGGCGCAGAGTAGCGGTAGACTTTGACTCTTATGGCTACTTACCTCCCTCCTTGCCGCTGTCCTTGCCGCTGTCCTTGCCGTTCTCCACGACTTTGCCATCTCTCACGATGATGGGCTTCGCGTCGGCTGAGGGTGTGACTTCCTCGAATGAGAGGTTGCCGATGAACACCTTGTTGGCGGTGCCGCGCCAGGTGGGGTACTTGTTCGGCAGCGCTCGGGTCGTCTTGATCCGGGACCAGAGCATCTTCTTCTCAGAGGGCAACCAATCGAGAAACTTGTCATAGAAGTCCTTGAACAGAATCTTGCGACCGGGAGCCCAGAAGCAGCAGTCCATCAGAAACTCGTCCAGGTCGTTGCAGTTCAACTCCTCGGAGAGCAGCTTGTTGGCGGTGGTGATGACCGGCAGCCGCAGGCGTCCCAGAACCGGGGGCAAATCCATCTTCATTAGGGAGTACATGAAGTGGGTTGCCTCCTCGCGCAACCTTTCGAGGAGGATCGGCTTGAAAATCTCCTGCTCTGGTAGCAGGTCGGGCACGTTCATCACGATGATGCGCGTGTCATTTCTAAACACTGGGCAGAAACTCTGCTGATTGGCCGCCTGGAACCAGTGAGTCGTGTTGGGTTGCGTGTAGCTGTCGGTGCGCATCTTGCGGATCGAGAGCATCTTGCACGTCACCCATTCCTTGAGCCGGGCGTTGGCGCTGTCCGCCTTAGACAGGTCCCGCTCCTCCACGACACAGAGGATGGCGTTGGCCAACTCGCCGTTGAAGTCGTTGCGGCTGGCCAGCGCCCGGTCGGCCGGGACCACGCCTTTGGTCAGCAAGAGTGCAATGGCTTCGTGGAAGATCGACTTCCCGCAGTTTTCAGAACCGTAGGTGAACAGGTAGGGCAACTGCTCGAAGGGCTCCCGCACCATGCAGGCGATCCAGGTCATGAGGAACTGGCCGCCGATCTTGATGCCCGCCCGCTGCGCCCAGGCAAGTTCCCTGAGCGGCGTGTCCAGGTCGCGTCCGATATGATTGAGGATCAGGTCCCAGTGGGGGTGGCGCGGCGCTTCGTCGTCGCCGAGTTCCGCCGGCTGGAAGGCGAACTGCGGGGCACCGAGGTTCCACTGCCGGCCACCCGGGTACTCCTCGCGGAATGGCAGGTTCACCAGGGTCCAGGCCCGCTTGACGGCCCCGCCCATAATCCCCTCGGCCGTGTTCTTGTCCATGCCGAGGTGCTGAAGGAATATCTTGACGTGGCTGAAGGGTTGTCGTGACCAGCCAGAGTTCTCAAGCCGACAGACCCAGCCGGCAGAATCGCCGTCGGGCGTCACCAAGGTTCGCAGAACGGCGTCAAAGTCGTTGACGCCCAACTCCTCGTCCGGGTTGTCTTGCAGTTTCTTCTCGAACTTGCGAATCCACTTGTCCTTCTTACCCAGCCACCCGGGCATCTGGGCTTGGGTGTCGTTCTCTTCCTTCGTCAGGGAGACGATCAGCCTGCCGTCGCGGTGCAGCTTCAGTCGCGCCTCGCGGTCCAGCAGGGAGGGGTCGATCTTGATCTCCTGGCCCATTGCCGCCGCTGCTTCGATGGCCTTGTCGGCGTGGCCGAAGACCCACTCGTTCTTCTCCGGGTCTTCCACGCCGCCGCTGGCCTTACAGGCGGTCGCCAGATCGGGGATGCGATTGAAATAGCAGGTCGTCCACCCGTCCCCGTCCTGGGTCCAGGTGTTGGCTTCGGCGATGCCCTGGGAGAAGCGGTAGACCTTCCAGCTACCGCTAAGCATGGGGAAGAGGAAGCAGTTGGGTGTCCCTTTGTCTTTCCCCTGGCTGTTGGTGCTGAATGGCCCGATCAGGCCCAGTTCGCTTCGGTGCTCCTGCATCAACTCCTGCAAGGCGCAGGTGTGGGTCTGGAGCAGATGGTGGTCGGCGACCCAGATGGTGGAGAAGCCGGATTCCTGGAGGGCCTGGATGGCGGCCTTGTGGCGCTCGTCCAGGGGGATGATCCGCCGGGCCGAGGCGATGGCCTCGAAGGGGTCTTGGCTCTCTTCGGGGACCCCGCTTATGCGGATTTTGGCGCGTTTGCGGGTTACGACTTCGATGTGGTCCCGCCAGTTGGTGGGTAGGTCTGCTATAGCCAGCGCCTTCGTCGCACCCTTCACCAGGGCGAGGCCCTGGTTCTCGGGCGTCATCTTCCGGTGCCAGAACCACATGACCCCGCCGCAGCAGTCCACGGCGGCGGCGAAGTCGAAGCCGGCCTCACTGGACATCATCCCTAGCACACAGCGGGCCAAGGCGGCGTGCTCCGTGTGGTTGGCCGTGGGGATGCCCGCTTCGTCGAAGTAGACGTAGAGGTGCCACCCCTTGCCGCCGGTGCTGCGCCGGGTCTCGACGTAGGGGATCGCCTTGGCGGCCTCGAAGACCCGGTGCAACTCCTCGTCGGTGATCCCGACGCCCCGGGCGTGGCCGGTGATGCTGTCGAAGTCGAAGCCGATCCAGCGCGACCTGCGGGCCTTCCAATCCCAGCCCGTGCTGCCGATGCCCTCGGCGTGCATCTCTGGCGCGTAGCGCAACTCGTAGTCGTTCCACTCCGGGTCGGCGTTGGCGTTGCGCGGGATTCTGATGTTGAACCAGGAGTCGATGCCGTTGGTCCAGGTCGTCCGCTTCCCTTCCACGGGCTCCCCGTCGCCGGCCGCCACGTTCATCTGGGTTTCGAGGGTCTGGGGGCCGCCGTGGGACAGGTAGCGTTCGAGCAAGTCACGCCCGGGGTGATCCTCCAGTTTGGCTGTGAGAAAACGGGCGATGGCTTCGGTGACTTTTGGCATGGGTGTTCCTACGACAGCGAGCCCGTGTTGATGCCGCGTCAAGAGATGAAGAGCGTGTAAACGCCCTTACTGGCGGCAGTCGTGTAAGAGTCGGCGCGAAGAAGCAGCGCTCTTCCATAACGGATGAGCATTTGCCCTCGAAATTGCCAAAAATCTCGCGGGATTCTCTTCTGCTTTGCGCCGCCCTGTGCCGCCCGGCGCAATTTCGAGATTCGCGCGGGATTGTTGGCAAAAACACGGCGCTTTGCTCATCCGTTGTAGTTGTGAAGGCGATTATTGCCTTTGAACGTGACAGCAGGGTGACAGCAGGGAGTGCGATCCGAACGTGACAACAGGAGGGGGAATGCAAGACGAGTTCCGCGACATCCCGACCGACGAGATTGTCGAGCCTCGGCTGCTGCTGCGGGTAGTAAACAAGGTCTCGGCCGACTACTTGGAACTGCGGGACTCGGTTGCGGAGCACGGTTTCCTCAACTCCATCTGTGTTCGTCCCGCGCCGCACGCGCCGGGAAAGTACGAGCCGGTGGACGGCAACTACCGCTATCATGTCGCCCGCGACCTGCGGCGATCTTCGATCCCGTGTGTCGTCAAGCACCATCTCACGGATGACGACGTGCTGGCGTTGCAAATTCAGGCCAATGCCGTTCGCCCGGAGACAACGCCAATCGAGTTCGCCCGCCAGTTGAAAAGGATCATGGCCCACCGCCGCACACTAGATGGCGCTATAGATGGCAGGGACATGACGCTGGCCGAGTTGTCCCAGATCGTCAAGAAGCGGCCGTCGTGGCTGCGGGACATGCTGGGGCTCCTGAGATTGTCCGAAGAGCAGCAGAAGGCCGTGGATCGGAGCGAGATACCGATCACCTCGGCCTACATGCTGGCGAAGATTCCCGGCCGGTTCCGCCGCCAGTTCGTGGACCAGGCGAAGACCCTGCCCGCCAGTGAGTTCCGCCGCATTGCGGCGGCGTTCATCAAGCAGTTCATGGAGGCGGTGCGGCAGGGGAAGCTGGAAGCCATGTTCGGAGATGACTTCCAGGTCGTGGCCTACGCGAGGAAAGTCCGCGAGTTGGAGGATGAATTGAATAACCGCCATTCTGGCGCGTTGCTCATAACGGCTGCCGGCTGCAAGACGCCCGTGGACGGCTGGTATCTCGCACTGCAATGGGCGCTGCACCTCGACAAGGAAAGCGTCGAGCAGCAGCGCGAGGCTGCATTGAGGCGGATGCAGACGAAGCTGTTTAAGCCACCTGATGAAGCCTGAGTTCTTGTCACACCGCCTGCTCAGAGGCTTCGTATCTGTGACTGTTTCTACTTCTGTTCCCATTTTCACTTCTACTCCTGTGTGAGGCATCTATGGCCAAGAAGCAAACCGCCAAGAACCCCGAGACCAAGAACCCCGGGACCAAGAATCCCGAGACCCCTGAAACCGCTCTCGTTGTCGTCAACCTGGACCAGCTTCCCTCCGTGCAGATCGGCACCGACGAGGACTTCGCCGAGATCGCCAAGTCGTCCGACTTTCTCGGGCGGCTGCAACTCTACACGAAGGGCAAGGCTGTCAATCGCGGTCTTGTCCGCCCCGGCCACTACGGCATCCCCGAAGGCGAGGAAGTGATCGACCTGGGTGACAGCATCGACCTGCTCGTGCTGGCCCGCCGGCCGAAGGCGCTCGACATGAGCGATACCGACGCCGTGATCGCCGTCTACGACGTGAAGAGCGCGGAGTTCCAGCGCATCCAGGTGCAGGCAGGCGAGAAGGAATCGCACTGCATGTACGGCCCCAGCTTCCTCGTCTACGAGAAGAGCACCGGCCGTTTCCTGGAGTTCTTCTGCGGCACGAAGTCGAACCGCGCTGAGGCGAAACGGATTTTCTCGTTTCTTCCGCTCACCCAGGCTGCCATCGACGCGATGGCCGAGCGTGGCGACGTGACGGGGCTTCAGGCGCACGGCCCGATCTCCATGACCCTGAAGAGCAAGCTGGTTGAGAAGGGATCGTATTCCTGGCACGTTCCCGTCACGACGAAGTGCGGGCAGCCGTTCACAAAGCTGCCGAAGCCCGAGGCCATCGTCCGCGAGATTCAGAAGTTTCTGACCATCAAGACCGATGGCGTCGAGAAGGTCCAGGAAGACGGTTCGGGGCGGGCTCGCTGAAAAAGTGTGACCCTTCCAGGGCATTTTTGACCCCGACTCTTATAGAGCACAATCCGCCCGCCCAACGCTTTGATGCTTCGGGCGGGCGTTCTCTGACGCCGTGGCCCGGGGCCACGCCGAGCTAGACGAGCACACAATTCGGCCCTTCGAGGGCGGCAGTGAAGACTCGTGGGCTAGCGTCCGCGATTCCAGGTTCGACACCTGGCGGCGTCTCTTCTCCCAAGTGAGTGATGATGAATCCTGAGGTCTTGCTTATCAACCGCCCGGCGATTGACTTCCAAAGGTTCCTCGGCGTGAGCTACGAGGTGCTTGGCTACAGCTTATGCGCCGCCTCGGATCAGTCGCCCCGCGATCTTGCAGATGCCGAGCGGTTCCTAAGCTGCCTGGCGGCCCTGCGCGATCAGAAGGCTTCTGTTGGCCTGCCGCCCAAGTTGCTCACGCACGTCTCGTTTTCGGCCCTGATCGTGGCGGACGAGCGGGACATGCTCGACATCCTGGAGTGCTGCGCGGGGATGCCGTTTGTCACGGCCGACACGCTGGCTCGCGGCGTCCAGGTAGCCGTGGTCTCGGGCACCCTGGGTCAATGGCGTGATGCCGTCAAGTCGGGGTCGTCGCTCGAAGTCGAGGCAAGCGTTCGCCACTGCTTCAACAAGATTCACCACCTGTTCTCCGCTGAGGGGCTGGACGTATGGGCAGACTTCAACATGCGTGACGCCCCGGACCACGTAACCTTCCTCCTCGAAGACAAGAGAAAACGATGAACCGCACTGGTAAAGACCTGCTTGAATCCTTTGAGTCTCTTCGTGTCTCGTTTGATGGGGCCACCAATGCTGCCGATCACTTCGGCAAGGTGATGCACCACGTCAAACGGACCTACTGGAAGATTCTTCTCGTCAATCTCGTCATCGGTTTGGTCGTCACGGCCCTGACAGTCAGTGTGATCGGCGGCGTGATTCTCGGACTCTTGAAGCTGTTCGGCGTGATCTGATGGACGATGCACCGTGTAAACAGTGTGCTGTCGCGATTGCAGCGGGCCTTTGGTCGAAGGCCGACGCAATGGAGCGGAAATACCTTGAAGCCCTGGGCTTCGCGGCCAAGGTCTCACTGTTTCACCCCATCGTAATGCTGAATCCCTCCACTATGCTGCCACTGTGATTGAGAGTTTCGATGCCTGAGATCAAACAAGTCAAGCTGCGACACCGAACCCCCAAGGGCACCTTGGTCCAGTCCACGGCCTTGATCGAGCGAAAGGACGGGCGCATCTTTTTCCTCAAGAGTCCTTTCGCTCTGAAGGATGAAATCAAGAGCATGAAGGGCTCGAAGTGGCACGGATTCGAGGAGCCGAACCCGAAGAAGATTTGGTCCATCGAAGACTGTCAGCGGAACAGCTTCAGTCTCGGCTATCTCATGGGCGAGAACGTCTACGCCTGGTTTGACCGGCCGGTTGTGCAACGCAAGTATGAGCGCCCGCTGATGGCACACCAGTGTGACCTGTCGGACGCGGGCCTCACCTACCACTATCAGATATTTGCTGCCGAAATGGGCACAGGCAAGACGCTGGCGGCCCAGGAGGTGATCGAGCGCTCCGGCATCCCGACGTGGTGGTGGGTCGGCCCGAAGACGAGCATCCCGAACATCAAGCGGGAGTTCCGCAAGTGGAACTTCCCCGCCAGCGCCTTCAATGTCGAGTTTATGACCTACGAGGGTCTGGTCCGCCGGATGGATGAATGGACCCCGGGCACTCCGGTTGTGCGGGGCGTGATCTGTGACGAGTCGTCGAGACTGAAGACGGCGACCGCGCAGCGGACGAAGGCCGCGCAGATGTTGGCCGACCTGATCCGCGAGAAGTACGGGCACGAGGGCTACGTGATCCTCATGTCCGGCACGCCGAGCCCCAAGTCGCCTATCGACTGGTGGGCGCAGTGCGAGATCGTTTGGCCGGGCTTTCTCAAGGAAGGAAGTCCACGAGCGCTGGAGCAACGGCTGGCCTTCATGGTCAAGCAGGAATTTGACAGTGGAGTCGCCTTCAACAAGCGGATCGGCTGGAAGGACAACGAGGCAAAGTGCGAAATCTGCGGAGGGTGGGAAGACGACGACTGCCACTCGGAGTTGTGTGAAGACCCTGATGACTTCCACGTCTACCAGCCCTCGAAGAACGAGGTTGCCTTCATGTACGAGCGCCTGAAGGGCCTCGCCATCATCAAGCACAAGAAGGATTGCCTCAACCTGCCGGACAAGCGGTATCGCAAGGTCTTTTGCAAGCCGACGCCGAGCACCCTGCGGGTGGCCCAGGTGGTTGTGCAGTCGGCCCAGAACACCATCACGGGTATGACCCTGCTGCGGGAATTGAGCGACGGCTTCCAGTATCGCGAGATCAAGGACGGCACCACCCGCTGCAAGCACTGTATCAAGGGCAAGGTCCGCGAATGGGTTGACCCGCTGGATGAAGAGAAGACCTACGAGGTGATCGACCTGCTCGATCCCGAGACGAAGGAACGGCTGGTCGAGCGCGAGGCCGTCTGTCCGCTGTGCGGTGGCAGTCGCGAGGTGCCCAAGTACGTGCGCGAAACCCGTGAGGTGCCGTGCCCCAAGGATGCCGCTCTGATGCTGCTCCTGGAGGAGTGCGAGGAAGTCGGCCGCATCGTGATCTTTGCCAGCTTCACCGGCAGCGTGGATCGCGTGACGAAACTGTGCCAGAGCCAGGGATGGGACGTGGTGCGGTGCGACGGCCGTGGCTTCAAGGTCACCACCCATGAGGGTGCCGTTGTCACGGGCGAGGAGCCGCTGGACTACTGGGCCGACATGGAGAAGCATCCGCGTGTCGCCTTTGTCGCCCATCCCGAGTCCGGGGGTATGAGCCTAACGCTTGTTGAGTCCCGCATGGCGGTCTACTGGTCCAACAGTCATAAGCCCGAGTACCGCATCCAAAGTGAAGACCGAATCCACCGTAAGGGCATGGATGAAAACCTCGGCTGTGTCATCGTGGACCTGATTCATTTACCGAGCGACGAGCGGGTGATCGAGATCATCTGCGCCAATCGCAAGCTGGAGCTAATGACGATGGGCGAAATCATGGGTGGCGTGAAGTGGGACGAGCCCAAGGGCACGGATGATGGGCTTCAGATCGAGGAGGAAGCGGTTTAATACCTACGGCACCCACCGATTGTCATGTGAAGTAGCAGTCTACCAATTTGACCTTCACCATTCCCTAACACCATTCCCTAACACCTGGAGAGACAACCGTGATTCGAGCACTGATTTTCTCGCTAGTTGCCGTGTTGGTACTGGCGTCGGACGCCCTTGCGGGCAAGTACGATGATCTGCTGAGTGTGAGTGTGCGCGTGGAGATCGGCCGTGGCTGTGGCACCGGTGTGCTGGTGACACGCGCCGACGGCGAGCGGACCCGCACCTTTGTCTGGACGGCCGGGCATGTTGTCGAATCGCTTCGTCACGACGGCAAGTTCGACAATTCGATCATCTATTTCGAGTATCGCGACAAAGGCCGCCTGATTGGCTCCGGCCGGATTGAGGCCAAGGTGATTGCCTACAGCGCCCCGGACAGCGGCGAAGACCTGGCGCTGTTGGAGATTTTGCAGGACAATTGGGCACCTGTCATTCGTTCGGCGAAGTTCTACTTGAAGGACGAAATCCCTGAAATCGGCGTGAAGCTGGTTCACGTCGGCTGCACTATGGGCCTCTATGATTCGCTGAGTTTTGGCGTTCTGTCACAGACCGAACGGGACATTATGGGCAAGGTCTTCGACCAGACAAGCTGCATGGGCTATCCCGGATCATCCGGCGGCGGTGTCTACCTCGACGAGACACATGAGTGCATCGGTCTGTTGACCCGTGGCGTTGGTCCTGGACTGAACTTCATCATTCCCATGCGACGGATTATCCCTTGGGCTAAGAAGATGGGCGTCTTGTGGGCTTTGGACCTAAGTGTTTCCATGCCGAATGAGGAAGCGCGAGCCAAACTGCCTGTGGATGATGGCACGGCGACGGACTACCAAAACCCGATGCAGATCATCATCTCCATTGGTCCAGGCGATGAAGAGCCTATCGTAGTGCCCGAAGAGCCGGGCGATGAAGAGCCTATCGTAGTGCCCGAAGAGCCGGGCGATGAAGAGCCTATCGTAGTGCCCGAAGAGCCGGGCGATGAAGAGCCTATCGTAGTGCCCGAAGAGCCGGGCGATGAAGAGCCCCGCATCGAAGGGCCGAGTCCCAGTATCGGCATCCCACTGCCTGCGCAGATTCCGGCTGAAAGCGACATGGGGGAGATCGTGCGCCCCTTCCGTGTTCTTCATACCACCTGATCGGCGATTCACTGGCCAGGTGGCGTCGGGGCAGCGCCACCTGGCTCTTCTTTAGGGAATCCCATGCACGTCCATGCTACCGATGCGCTTGCGTTCTGTAATGGGCTACCCGATCAGTCAGTGGACCTTCTGCTGACGGACCCGCCTTACTATGGCATTGTTAAGGACTCTTGGGACAACCAGTGGTCTAGCCTAGACGATTTTGTTGCCTGGTTGGCGGGCATCTTCGAGGCGGCCCGCCCGAAACTGAAGACAACGGGGTCCCTGGTCTTTTTCGGCGGCATCGGCCGCCACGGTCAGCATCCGCTATTCAAGTTGATTGAACGGCTGGAGGGAACCTACATCTATCGCAACTGGATCACTTGGGGCAAGCGCCGGGCCTATGGAAAGAAGCGTGACTATCTTTTCACCCGCGAGGAGATGATCTGGCTCACCTGTTCTGACGAGTTCACCTTCAACATTCCGTACCTGGGAGAGAAGCGAACCTGTCCTTCCATGAATCCGAAGTATCCGGCGAAGTCCGAGTACAAGCGGGTCACAAACGTCTGGACCGACATTACGGAATTGTTCCGGCCGAAACGGTACTGCCAGAAGCCTGAGCCGCTGGTGGCCCGCCTGATTCAGGCACACTCGAATCCTAACGACATGGTGGCAGACCCATTTTGCGGCTATGGCACAACGGGGATTATGGCCTTGAAGTTGGGCCGCCGTTTCACCGGCTGCGAGGCTATTGAGGCAGACGCCTTGTCGGCGGATGCCCGCTGCGAGGAGGTGGCTAATGTCCTGTAAGCCTTTCTTCTATTTTTATGGCGGAAAGTATCGGATTGCTCCGCGCTATCCCGTGCCCGCTTATAAGAAGATTGTAGAGCCCTTTGCAGGCAGTGCTGGCTATTCGCTTCGGTATCCGCAGCATGAAGTGTCACTCTATGACGCAGACCCAATTATTGCAGGCGTATGGGACTATCTCATTCGTGTAACAAAGGCCGAGATTCTGCGGCTGCCTATTAAGGTCGAATCGACTGAAGCCCTGCATATTCCACAGGAGGCCAAGTGGCTGATCGGCTTTTGGCTGAATGCAGCCGCAAGCGCCCCTCGTGTAACACCCTCGGCATGGATGCGCTCTGGTCGCCGTCCTAATAGTTTCTGGGGTGAAGTGATTCGCTGTCGAATTGCCGATCAGGTTGAGAAGATTCGTCATTGGCATGTACGAAATGTCGATTACAAATTTGCAGCTAATCGACAAGCAACATGGTTCATTGATCCACCCTATAACTGTAAAGCGGGGTGTGCGTATCGTTATCACAATGTTGATTACTCTGTGTTGGCAGATTGGTGCCGCAGTCGCAGAGGGCAAGTAATAGTGTGTGAAGCTGAGGGGGCGACATGGCTTCCTTTTCGCGCATTTCATACTTGTTTGGCTACACCAGGACTAAAGCGCAAGGGGTACTCGAAGGAAGTGCTTTGGATCGAGGGGGTGGCGTCTTGTGGGTAATGATGCCCTCTACAATCTCAGTCTATGCACGGGCGGCGCGGGCCTTGACTTTGGACTCCAGCTTGCTCTCGGAGCATTTCGCACAGTCTGTTGTGGCGTGGTGTTGTGGTCCCGCTTCAGGCAGCATTCTGCTCTGTGGGCTGCTCTCCGACATCAATAACTATGAGGATACACCATGAAACTAACGAAGAAAAAGGCCGCCGGAATCAAGGCCAATATCGCAGAGGGGACGACGCAGCCTGAGATCGCTAAGCGGTATGGTGTCAGCCGTTCTACCATCAGTGATATTGCAACGGGTCGGACTCACAGGGATGTGTCGTGGCCGGAGGGCTACAATCCGGTCCCGAAGAAGCCGGGCGGCCAGCCGATGAAGAAAGATTACGATCCGACCAATGAGCGGATCATGGAGTTGGAAGCCGACATTGTTCACTTGCACGATGAATTGAACCGCGAGCGACGGCGAGTCAAGGCGGGGGCGAAACTTACCGGCCTCTTCAAGGCGGTGGCTCACGAGATGGACGAGCGGGTGAAGCCCATCGACCCCTTGCCGCCGGCCTTTGAGTACCGACGCAAGGCACAGATTGTTGAGCATTGTGCCATGCACCTTTCGGACGGACACCACGATCAGGTCATCACGCCCGGGATGGTAGGCGGTCTGGAGGAGTACAATTTCCCGATCAGTTGTGCCCGTGGCGAGCGATACGTGGATACGGTAATCGAGTGGACGCAAGACACCCTGGCTCCGAAGTTCTATTTTCCAGTTTTGTGGGTGCTAGCCTACGGCGATCACACCAGCGGGGAGATTCATAAGGCTGCCGAGCGGAGTTACTACCGCAACCAGTTTCGCAATTGTCTGGCCATCGGGCAACTACACGCCTTGATGTACCGCGATTTGGCATGCCATTTCGAGCAGGTGAACATCCTCTATCTGTCCGGCAATCACGGCCGGCGAACGCCGAAGAAGGACTATCTTGGGGCGAATGACAACTGGGACTACCTTGTGGCCGAGGTCGCCCGGCTGTACTGCAAGGGGCTGCACAACGTCAGCTTTATGATTCCCGATGCGTGGAGCGCGAACATCGATATCAACGGTGTTGGCTTCAATATCAGTCACGGTGACGATGTGCGCTCCAATCTGGGCATCCCTTGGTACGGCATGGTTCGCCGGCAAAAGGGATTGATCGCCCTGGGAGCGGCGGCCGGCGGCAAGCGATGCCGCTACTTTTGTGTTGGCCACCATCACGATGCAGCCACGTTATCGGACATTGACGGCGAGATGATGGTCAATGGTGCTTGGACCGCCACGGACCCGTTCGCGTTCAACTCGCTCAGCGGCTATCGGGAGCCGGCACAGTGGTTTCATGGTGTCAATCCCAAGCATGGAGTTACGTGGCGGCTGAACGTGAAGCTACGAGGCCCGAAGGAGCGGGGCGGACCCAAGCGCTACGTGATTGACGGCGGCCGGGATGTAGGGCCGCTGGAATAACACTTCCTCCCTGCCGGACACGCCATAAGGCCCCGGCAGGGTTCTTCTCATTGGAGGTAGACCATGCGTAATCATGTTCGGCTTCTGTCAACGGTCATCCTGTGTGTAATAGCACTGACGCAGTTTTCCTGCGACCTTCCCCTGCTACCGACATCGTATCCGCAGCCGACTTGGACCACTTATTCGCCAACCTGGAACCCAGGCAATCTTGGGCCGGTGGTGACAGACATTGAGTCGCACTTATGGTCTGGCAACCCATACCGGGAGGCAGACAAAGTGGGCTGGGTCCATGAGGGCACTCAAGGCATCGCCGGTCTGCTACGAAGTAAGTATCACTGTCCAGGATTCTACGTCTTGCAGAATCGAGCGGTCTTGATGCCAGAGCCGCCAACGACCCTTTCTGCTGTGGCAGCATTCGTGCCACGAAGTTTGCGTGGCAAGATTTATCATACATACCTCGTGCAGGCGAGAGTGTCTTGGAACAGTCAGCCTACTTACGTGTTTGGCGAGTGGGTTGCCTACACGAATGGGGCTGAAGCCCGCCAGCAACTTGGCATCCGAAGACGGCACGAAACCGTTGATTATGCGTTGGAGATGTCGGTCTACGCGATCTGTGTGCCGATGGTGTCCGGCTCCAATGATGCACAAATGCGGGCCTTTATTCGCTGGCAATTGGAGCGGGTGGTCTCATTAGCCGGCCCTGATTCATTGAGGCGGTTGCGCGATGCACCTGACGCTGAGTCGCTTCGGACATTTGCAAGATCGTATTTTGGCGCGGAGTGGACGCGCCGCATTTTGGGAGTTTAGACATGCCTATTCACAGAACCATGAAGAACGGTAAGCTGGCTTACCAATACGGCACAACCGGTGCGAAGTACACCTATGTGTCGGGCAACAAAGCCAGCCGCGAACGGGCGAAGGAAAAGGCCCGCCAGCAGGCCCTCGCCATTGCCCACCGCACGGGGAGGCCGGCTCATCTGTAAGGAAGGGGTCAGATGATGCTAGACAGTAAGTTCATTGTCGAACACTGGCGGGATGGAGAGTGCATCGAGAGTTTTGAGTTGACCAACAAGATCATTACGACCTACGAAGACGATGTAGTTCGCATCGTGTTTCCACTCTGCCGTGTCGAGTTCGTCACGGACGACGAATTGCACTTCAACCTGCATGATGCAGCGGATGTGCTGAAGCATGTTTAGTGACGAGCGATACCGCCTGAAGATTACGGTTCACCAGCGCGGTTGCGAGCCGCGACTGGTGAACCACTACTACGTGATCGGAAGGCGGCCCAAGGGTGGCGTGACCGTTCGTGTCCTGATTCCAGAACACTTCGAGCTAAATGAGCGCGACACTCTCATGTTCGACTTTACTACCGAGAGAATCGACAAACCATGAGCGGGTAGCCGGTCTCTGGATTAGACGAGAAGGCTGAATCGGATGGCCTTGTTGCGAACCAGAGAAGCCGCCCGACCAAAATTCGTGAGCCGGCTGGGACGGTTTTGACCCCGACTACTGTAGAGACCTATCCCTTTTCCATCAGGAGACTTTCGTGTGCGATAAATCACTCGACCCGACTGGCGATGAAGTGTTCGATGATGACGTGATCGAGGAGGCCGAAGACCTGCTCGACGATGACGACGACGACGACGACGACGACGACGACGACGACGACGACGACGATCTCGATGATGATTGGGACGACGACGATCTCGACGACGACGATCTCGACGACGATCTCGACGATTGGGACGACGATTGGGACGATGACGATCTCGACGATTGGGACGATGATGACGACGACGACGACGACGACGACGACGACGACGACGACGACGACGACGATGATGAAGAGTAGTCGGCCCACACACGGAAGTCACTGTAGCGTGGCGCAACGGTAGCGCACCGGACTGTTAATCCGATGGTTGCAGGTTCGAGTCCTGCCGCTACAGCTTGCGGGGTGGAGCAGTCGGTAGCTTGTCAGGCCTATAATCTGAAGGTCGCGGGTTCGATCCCCGCCCCGCAACTCTTGCCGGCGTAGCCCAATTGGCAGGGCTGCTGATTTGTAATCAGCCGGTTGTCGGTTCAAGTCCGATCGCCGGCTCTTCTCTGCGAGTACCCTCATGGACCTGCAAGTTACCATGCTTCTCAAAGCCATGCCCGAAGACACAGACCTTGATGTTGTAAAGCGCTCGCTTCGTGTGGCGTGCTGCGAATGGTTTGATTTCGATCGTCATCCTGGAGACCTTAGTGTCATGATAGATCATCTCTCGTGCCCGCAGGCAGCCACCTTCGCCACGAAGCCAGAGAAGAAATGGACCGAGCCGCGAGGGAGCCGGTGCCCGATCTACTGCGTGAGCGACCTGCATCTTGGCGATGGCGGGCCGCGAGACAACTTTGCGGTCGGCGACAAGATGAAACAATTTCTGGCCTTTCTCGACTACGTGGAGGAGCAGAAGGGCCGCCTGATTATCTTGGGCGACCTGTTCGAGTTTTGGCAGGCCAACGTGAGCAAGGTGATTATGAAGCACCTTTGGCTCCTGGACCGGCTGGCCGAAATGGGAGTCCGCTATGTCTTGGGCAACCATGACGCCGACCTGCTTTATTTCTGCAACAGCACTATGTTCCGCCACACCTTCTTCGACCGGATGGTGATGGAGCACGAGGAGATCATCGGCGGTCAGAGATTCAAGTTCATCCACGGCCACCAAGCCGACCCGTACTGTGCCAGCGACACGCCGGGCAAGGGCCGCATCTCGGCCATCTATTCGGGCATCTGGGAAGACCGAAACGGCTCGCCGTGGGTCAATAAGTACCAAATGGTTGAAGAGGCTGTTGTGGGCCGCATGGAGCGGGTGTTGAGTGTCGTCTATCGACTTCTGGGTCGGGCGGATCGCTTCAAAACCATGAATCGCCGGCTCGCATCTCTTTATCCCGGCTACTTCATTGTCTCAGGTCACACGCATCGTGCGGGGCATGTCGGTCTCCGGCTTTACAACACAGGCACCTGGGCCGAGCGAGTCAACAGCTTTTTTTGCATCGAGCCCGCTCAGGGGGCGGTTGGGGTCTTCGATTGGATCAATGGCTGTGCGGTTTCCAATATGACGAGGCTACCGATATGAATCTGATCCTCTTTATTCTCGGTGTCGTCGGCATGACTCATATCATGGTGGACTCTGAGATCATGGACTCCGTGGACGAGTGGGCCAAGAATCGACTGCCCGCGAAGCTGCATCATGGCCTGTTTGAGTGCTATCAGTGTTGCGGCTTCTGGTGCGGCGTGGCGCTGGGTCTGGTTCTGGTCAGTGTCAACCTGTTCGTGCTGTTCGCCTGTGGCTGCGCCGGCAGCTTCCTTGCTGATTTCGGCAAGCTGATCCTTGATCGCTTGGAGGGCCTTCATGGAACGTCTTGAGCAGTACGACACGTTCGCCATCCATTCAAGCCTGATCTACTACGACCCAGACTTCAACTGTCGTAGCGCCTTTACTCTGGATAGCGTGAAGGAACTGGCCGACAGCATTGGGAAGGATGGCCTCGCGTACCCGGTGATCGTTCAGCCGTGGGACCAGCGGCCGGACTATGAATACCGGCTTCTTGCGGGCCATCGCCGTTTCAAGGCGATTATGACCTTCCTGGATTGGGAAACCATTCCAGCCAACATTCGTGCCAATCTCTCTGACTGGGAAGCACACAAGCTGAACTTCCTGGAGAATCTGGAGAGGAAAGACCTGAACATTCTCGAAGAGGCTCGTGCGATTCAGCGCCTCTTCCCGGAAGGGGCCTCCATCATAAAGGTCAAGACCGAGTTGCAGCGGCCCTACTATTGGGCCTACATACGGCTTCGCCTCCTGCAACTGCCGGAAGAAATCCAAACGATGGTGGCCGCCGGCCTGCTGCGGCGGGCGGACATCGAGATTCTGGATCGTATCGAAGAGGGCAAGGAAGCCCAGATCAGGGCTGCCGAGGAGTTAGTGCGGTCTCACCGAGAGCGGAAGCCGGGGCGGCGAAAAGGCTTTCGCCCCTTTCAGAAGTCGGCCAAGCGGATCAACCGCGTGCGGAACCGCGAGGAGATCAATCAGATGGTCTCCAAGATGTTGGAATTGGGCATCACGGGCCTCCCAACAAGGGTGGGGGCATGGTGTGCCGGTCATATCACGAATGAGGAATTGACCGCTGATATGGAGAAAGTGACCCACCCAGCGGCAAATTGACCCCGACTCTTGTAGAGGGACCTAACATGCACGACAACTTCGAGCCCTACGACGACGCTCAGGGAGAGGCCGTCACACCGCCACTGCAATCCGTTATTGACCACTCGAAGCAAGGCATCGACATTCGCCAGCGGCATGTTGGTGACACGATTCTGATCGAGACCGACAACGGCATCTACGAGTTGGTAATCGTCGATCCCACTAGGCAGTATGTTGAAGTTTCGGGAACCGATCCGCGACTTCATACGGCCACGGTCGGTTTGCTGGATCACTCATTCAGTGCTCTCGACCGTGATGACAAGCGGCAGGCATGGATCGGCCCTGCCAGGCGACTTGTCATTGTATTCCGCAACGCGGTGTTCGAGACGGGCGTAGTCCTGTCCGCATCGGTGCGTGGCAAAGAATGGCATCTCGACGTGTTCTAACGTCGTTGCCCTTATCTACCCGATGGAGAAACCCCTATGATGACAACTGTGCTCACAATCTGCGCCTGCACACTTGTGACTTTGTGCGGCATCTACTTCCTCCTCCTGTTTGCACGCAAACGGCGCGAGATTGAGCAATATCGAATGGCTTTGGCTTCTTGCCAGATGGAGTTGACCATTTGTCAGGAGGCCAATCTGTCTCTTCAGGAGGCGGCCTGCAATCTTTGTATGCAAGCAGAGAAAGTTACGGAAAGTTGGGATGTCCTGGCTCCGCAGCTTGTCAATCTTTGTACGCAAGCAGAGAAAGTTTCGGAAAGTTGGGATGTCCTGGCTTCGCAGCTTGTCAACCAGACGGCCGCTTCAACGGTCGCCTTGATGTTTGCTACCTACGCGAGAGACCACTGGAAGACTTACGCCATTGCCCTGGAGGTGCTGTGCGAGTGTTGTGCCGAAGTTGATGCCAGCGGCGCGGAAAATGCCCGGCGGGTCGTTCAAGACGAGCGGGAAATCCTGCGGTTCATTGGTGAGTACGACGACCAGCTTTATCATGCCTAGAAAAGTCTACCTTGATTCTGAGACGTGTGGGCTGCATGGGATGCCGGTTCTCCTGCAATACGCGCTAGAAGATGGACCCATTCATTTGTATGAGGTGTGGCATCAGACAGTGCGAGAGACATTGGTTCTGATCGAGTGGTTCTGTGAGAATATCGTTGTGGGCTTCAACCTCTCGTTCGATTGGTTCCATATCACGAAACTCTACACCATTCTCCGGCTCTGCGATCCCGAGTGGCTACCCATCGAGCACGTCAACGAGATCGCTATGCTGGAGCCGGCCGCGCAAAATGGCCCCTGCGTCAAGCCGTACAGCGCCCTTGACTTGCTGATGCACAGCCGCAAGGGTCCGATGCAATCGCTTATGAGCCGCAATGATGTCCGCATCAAGCGGGTGCCCATCGCACTAGCTTATGCTCTGGCGGCCGAGTTGGAAAAACGGATCGAACTGGACAACATCTACTTTGCCAAGTCCAGCGATCCAGAGGCTCCCAAGTGGCAGGTCTTTGACCGCCATGACCGCTATGGCGACATCGACCCGGATTTCAAGGACGTGGTGCTTCGGTTCAACCCGGCCGGCGGCTTGAAGTTTTTGGCTGAGCATGTTCTGAAGTTGAAGCCCAAGTTTCACTACAAGGATGTGGAACCACCTACGGATTGGCGACCTATTGAGTTGGGCTACGCCCCTACCGCCCTGGCCATCTCCACGCCGGAGAAGGATTGGGCCATCTGGGGCAAAACTCCTAAAGGCGAGGTGCGAGTCAAAGGTTACGCCTGGCCCGGCGTGATCCACAGGTTCGTTGAACACTGGCGCACACATGAGAACGCCCGCGAGTACGCCAACGACGATATTGTCTACACCCGGGCACTCGATCATCACTTCGGCGATCCGCCCCACGGCGATGATGACTCAATCCTCACCTGTATGGTCGCCAGCATCCGCTGGCGCGGCTTCAAGATCAATCATGCTGGTATGAACGGTCTGCTGGCCGAGGCTCAGGCTAGGGTAGATGCCAGCCCGGTCAACATCAATAAGCCGAGTGAGGTGCGGGCCTACATCACGGCTGCCTGTGATGACACCGAGGCGGTGATCCTTGAAGAAAGCACGAGGAAGACCAACCTCGAAGCCATTGTCAAGTGGGAGATCGGTGAGCAGTGCCCAGTCTGCAAGGGCAAGAGTGTTGTGACTCTGGACCCGCCACCCGAGGGCAGCGACATTAAGCCGTCGCCCTGCCCGGAGTGCGGCGGGCTGGGCCTCGTCGGAGAGCCTGAACCCTGCACCCGTTGCGAGGGGTCGGACCCGCAGTGTGCCCGCTGTCACGGTGAGGGGGATGTACCTGTGGGCAAACATCCGGCGGCCGTGCGAAGCAAGCAGATTCTCAACGTGAAGACGGCTGCCAAGGAAGTGGAACTGTATAAGAAGCTGCTTTTGGCTGGCAAGTTTCATGCCAGCTTCAATGTGATTGGTGCGCTCTCCTCCCGCATGAGCGGGTCAGATGGCCTCAACGCCCAGGGTATTAAGGCCACGAAGGAAGTTCGCAAGCAGTTTCCGCTGGCCTGGGACAATTACACCCTCTGTGGCGGCGACTTCGATGCTTTCGAGGTGACGATTGCCGATGCCGTGTGCGACGATGACGCCTTGCGTGCTGAGTTGCAGCAAGGAAAGAAGATTCATGCTCTTTTTGGCATGGCCCTCTTTCCTGGTTACACCTATGAGGAGATCAAGGCAACAGCCGGTATGGAGAATGATCTATACACGAAGGGCAAGCAAGGCTTCTTTGGTGCCATCCTCTATGGCGGCGATCACACGACGCTGATGAATAAGCTGGGCGTCAGGGAACAGGATGCTCGTGATGCCATTGACGCCTTCGGCAAGCGATACAAGGGTGTCAAGAAGTGGCGAGGGCGGGTGTTTGAGGCATTCTGCTCAATGCGACAGCCCGGGGGTATCGGCACACAGGTTGTCTGGGTGGACCCGGCCAATTACGTGGAATCCTTCCTTGGCTTTCGTCGCTATTTCACTTTGGAAAACCGTATCTGCAAAGCCCTCTACGACTTGGCCAACAAGCCGCCCAAGCACTGGAAGGACGTGAAGATCAAGGTGGTCCGGCGTGATCGCGTCCAGACAGCCGGCGGCGCATCGCAGTCGGCCCTCTATGGAGCAGCCTTCGCCATGCAGGCGGCCAACATGCGGGCTGCCGCGAACCATGAAATCCAGAGCCCGGGTGCCCAGATCACGAAGAGCGTGCAACGGGCGATCTGGGACTTGCAGCCGGTGGGTGTTCACCCACTCTATGTTGGCCCCTTCAACGTACACGATGAATTGATGGTGGCGACTCACCCGGATTACGTGGAGAAGGTTACAGAGGCGGTTGGTATAGCTGTTGAGTCCTTTCGTTCAAAGGTGCCTTTGATTGGCCTCACATGGAATGAAGCACAAGACAATTGGGCTGAGAAGAAGGGCGGCTCACGAACAGTGAAGATAAGGGCACCGGTATGAGCTACATCAACCACTATGAGATTGAGGCCCGATGCGCGGACGGCTCCTGGGAGCATATTGGGAACTACTACCCGAAGTACAACTGGTGTATCACCAGGCCGTGGTGGCTTTTGGGCCTCGTCTGCCGGCCTGTGATCGGCAACGATGCCGCCTCGGCGGCCAAGGTTGCGCGTTCCTATGTCGCCAGCACGCTGGCTCGGCTCCAGTGCCAGCACCGCTGTGACGCCTTCCGCATCTGGGAATGGCACCAAGGCATGTTCCGCCGGCTCACAAAGCGGCTGGCCTGGAAGATGCCATGAGCAAAATCCGCCGGCCCAAGCACGGGCCGGAATGGTACATCCAGCAAGACGTGGTGGAGTATCTGAAGGCTCGTGGGTGGCTTGTTGAACGGATGATTGGCAACGCCTATCAGATGGGCATCCCTGACCTTTACTGCCATCACCCGAAGTGGAGCTATCGCTGGATCGACGTAAAGCAGCCAAAGCGCTACTCGTTCACGAAGCAGCAAAAGCGGAAGTGGCCCGAGTGGGAGCAGAAGGGCGTCTGTATCTGGATTCTCACCGCCGCCACACAAGAGGAATACAACAAGTTGTTCGCCCCGCCCAACTGGCGGCAATACTGGAAACCCTCCTGGGGCGAATTACCTGACGTTGACGCGCTAATCGACGAGCTAGTGCGCGAGCATCGCGCACAGCAATAGCTCACCCCGTCCATGAAACTTCAACTGCGCTGGGAGTATGCGCTGATGCAATTGCAAGTAATGCCAGCCCAAGGTCTCTGCCTGCCAACCTCATTCGCAATGGCTCTCGACATGCCTGTGGAAAGCCTCCTGTCCCAACTCAGAGGTTGGCATGACGTGATTTTCCCCGGCCTCCCGGAACCTCTGTGTTGGCGCGGCGTGCATATCCAAGAGGTGATTCGCCTCGCTTTGAACTATGGCTACGCTGTCACACCCTGCGAGATGTTCCCGCAGATCGCGCCACCCAGGCCGGGCTATGAGAACTATGTGGTTACAACCGAGAGCGACGACAACCAGTGTGCCTTCGGCGACGTGATTCTTCTAAGTCGTGGCGTTGTTACCGGCCTCCGTGGTGTGCCCATGACCGGCATGGTTGGCCATGCCGCCGCCTACGATCACGGCTTCCTCTATGATCCCAACGGCTACGAGTATGCCTTCGGTTTGGAAGCCTGCGAGGAGCAGAGTTTCTTCCCACAATGCGCCTGGCGCGTTGACCGCATCTACTAGGAGGGCAACGTGGCCTACAACAGTCTTCTTGTATCGCAAATGACTGAACCATCAGACATTGATACCAACACTTATTTACATCAACGAGCCTGCTTGGGCGATGAAGCAGCCAAGCGGACTTTGATCGAAAGCAACATGCCTCTCGTACTGTCGAAGGTTGAATGCTTCCTTCGCAATACCCCGAGGCTGTCCTATCTACGTAACGATCTTGTTGGTCAAGGCTTCCTCTGCCTTATCGAGGCTGTTGAAGCCCTGTGTCGCGATTCAACCATCGAGAAGCCTTCAGGCTACTTGATAGCTGCCATCAACAACGCTTTCGGACAAGTAGTTGACTCCGAGGTGATGGTCTACTACTCGCGTTTCACCCACTACCGCACCCGTGGAACCGACCGCAAATTGCCGCAGCAGGAGGCACTTGCTGAACTTGGCAGAAGCAACCAGGAAATCGACTGGATCGACGCTGAAGACTTGCTGATGTCCTGTTGCAAGGATGACCGAGAGAGGCGTTTTGTGGAAATGCGCAAAGAAGGATACAGCAACGAAGAGATCGCCTGCGAGACGGGGATTTCTCTCCGCAGTGTTTACCGCCTCTCTAAACGACTCCAGAAACAAGTGGAAAGGAAACTGAGTCAACTTCGATGATTCACACTATCTATCTCGATCTTGATGATGTTCTCAATACGCTCGCACCGTACATCCTCCAACATCTCGGTGCTCCCATTGCGGCGGATGACTACAGCACTTACCCGGGCAGGCTGGACATCGTGCTGGCAGCAAACCGGATGCTAGGTCGAAAGTACACGCGCACTACCTTCTGGCAGGCAATCTCACGGCAGGTCTGGGCGGAAACACCCAGGTCCGCCGAATGTTGTTGGCTGCTGAAGGCGTGTAAACGCGCTGTTGGTCGTGAAATCTACATTGCTACCAGTCCCACGAAGGACCCTGACTGTCTGGCTGGCAAGCTGGAGTGGATTCATGTCCATCTGCCTAAGTGGATACACCGACAATTCTTCATCACGCCCCGGAAGTGGAAGCTAGCCCAGCGTGGCGCTCTTCTAATCGACGACAACGAGAAAAACTGCCGCAAGTTTGAGGCAGCGGGTGGGGAGGTTCTGCGATTCCCAAGGCCCTGGAATGCTGCCTGGGGTCAAGAGCCACGCCCTTATTTGTCGGCCGGTCTCCTACATCTAACGGGATTGAAAAATCTGTGAGCCACCAGGAGCCGTTTTGACCCCGACTCTTATAGAGAGCGATCTACACCCCGGAGCCCTGGCATGTCAAGCACCAAACGCGAACTACTGCAACTGGCCAACCACTACAAGCCGGAAAAGAGCGACGTAGCCGGCTGGTTGATCTCAGAGAAGCTGGATGGCACGCGCTGCTTTTGGGATGGCGGACTTTCCCGTGGCCTCCTGACCGAGCGGGTGCCCTATGCAAATACCATCGACCCGAAGACTGGGAAGCGGAAAGCCAAGATCAAGCCGGTCGCCACGGGCCTCTGGAGCCGCTACGGCAACCCGATCATGGCCCCCGAGTGGTTCCTGAACCAGCTTCCCGCTTGTCCGTTGGACGGTGAGTTATGGGCCGGACGCGGAAACTTCCAGCTTTGCCGCTCGATTTGCGCCGGGGATACGCCCGATCCCCGCTTTGACCAGATCACGTTCGCCGTCTATTCCAGCCCGCCGCTGGCTTCCGTGTTTCAGACGGGGCAGATCAAGAACGCCAACATGGTGGTCCCCATCGACTACATCACCATCGAGCACTGGGTCCGGCAACGGCTTGAAGTTTTTGGCCGTGACTGGAAGCAGCGAGGCGACTTCCACTACCTGCCGCCTGGGTCCGTCTTCGCTGACGAGTTGCGATTCATGCAGACGGCCCTGGATAACTGCGATCCTGACTCACGGTGCTACATGCACCCGCAGACCAGGCTGATCGACATGCCAGTCGAGGCCGCCAATCAGGTGGAAGCCTATCTGGAAAAGGTGCTGGACCAGGGCGGCGAGGGTGTCGTGATTCGCGGCCCGAAGACGCTCTGGACACCCAAGCGGCATCGCGGGCTCTTGAAGTACAAGCCTTTCAGTGACGCCGAGGCGACCGTGACGGGCTTCACCTCCGGCCGTAAGACCAACAAAGGCAGCCGGCTTTTGGGGAAGATCGGGGCGCTCATCACCAACTATCAGGGCAAGCGGCTCGAACTGTCCGGGCTCACTGATGCCGAACGAGAATTTGCCGAAGGATGGATGTCGGCTCACGCCACCTTCCACCCGGGTGAAGATATGCCCACAGGCTTCCAGGGGAAACAGTTTAAGGTTGGCCAGACCGTGACGTTCAAGTATCGCGAGTTAAGCGACGACGGCATCCCGAAGGAAGCAAGATTCTGGCGACGGAGGGGCATGGAGTGAAGTCCAATTGTCCGTGTGGGCTTAGAGCCTGGTTCATTTTGACCTTCATCATGGGACTGGCGTGCGTTGGCATCATTACTGATGGCTGTGTTCGTGGTGGGTTGATACCCACTGCTATAAGCCTCGTTGTGTTCGCCACCGCCTGGTTCTTCGGAACCTTGGGCATTGTTTTCTCAGGCTGGGACCGAAAACGCTGTCTGTGAAGAGTCGATCAACCATTCCTGCTTTGCACTCATTGAAGAGCCGCCATGTACCTCCTCAATGACATAGGCTTCATCGCTCACCCGAAGACGGGCAGCCAGTCGGCCGCCGCCTGTCTGATGGAACTGGGCTTTGAGGAGTGCGGCAACCATCACGAAATTCGCGAGCCCTGGTTGACTGGCCTGCGCATTATCGGGGCCACTGTTCGCAATCCGTGGGATACCGTCGTCAGTTGGTATTTCCACTACCACAGCGTAATACCGAAGTTCCCGCTATTCGAGACATGGTTTGACGGCTGGATAACCAACACTAACCGCCTGGTGCAGCAGGGGCTCTTCTTCGGCCTGCCGTATGCAACCCACGTCCTGCACTTCGAGAACCTGGACGCCGACTGGGCCGCCTTCCTCAAGGATGCCGGGCTGCCGCACACGTCGCTGCCACACCGCAATGTTGGCCACTTCCGAAACGGTCGGCACTACCGCGAGTTCTATGACCATCGCCGGAAGGAACGTGTCCGCGAGAAGTTCACAGCGATCATCAAGCAACTTGACTACGAGTTCTAAACTACCGGAGTACAACAATGACCACCCTTGAATCACGGCTCGCCACTCTGAACCTTCAATGGGTCTGGAAGGACCGAGGCTTTACCGCCGTTTACCAAGGCTTCGGGTTCGTCGTCTATTGTCAAAATGGCGTGATGTGGCTATGCGTGCTCTCACGCGAGACGACAGCAAAGCAACTGGTGATCTACGAGACAGAACCACCCCAGGTGGCGGGCTTTTGGCAAACATACAACACCAGCTACACCGAGCGGATGTTCGAGGTGCCCGCCAGCGACGAGTTCCTAACTCACGTCATTGAGTCCGCTTTCCCCGAGATGCTGAGCCTCTGATGTCGAGCATCACCTCACAACTCACGGATCGCGGCCTACTGACGCCGCCCGCTTGGCTCCCGGACAACATCCAGTTCGAGGGTGTGCAGGGCTCCAATGCCTACGGCCTGGCCGTGGATACCAGCGACTTCGATGTCGTGGGATGGTGCATCCCGCCCAAGGACATGATCTTCCCGCATCTTGCGGGCGAGATCGAAGGCTTCGGCCGGCAGAAGAAGCGATTCATCTGCTACCAGAAGCACCACGTCTTCGACAAGGACGCCCAGGGTGGCAAGGGGCGGGAGTATGACCTGAACATCTACAACGTGGTCCATTACTTCCATCTCACGATGGATAACAACCCCAACATGGTCGCCAGCCTCTTCCTGCCGCGCGACTGTGTTCTATTCACCACGAAGGTGGGTGAGATGGTCCGCGAGAAGCGGCATATCTTCCTGCACAAGGGGGCCTGGCACCGTTTTAAGGGCTACGCCTACAGCCAGCTATCGAAAATGGGTAGGACGCCAGAGTCGGGCAGCAGGCGGACCGCCCTGGTGGAACAGTATGGTTTTGACGTGAAGTTCGCCTACCACCTTGTTCGCCTGATGTACGAGATCGAACAGATTCTCACCACGGGCGACCTGGACCTGCGGCGCAATGCCGAAGAGTTGAAGGCCATCCGCCGAGGTGAGGTCTCCGAACAGAAGATCAGGGACTTCTTTGCCGCAAAAGAGAAGTTCCTGGAAGGGCTCTATGAGAAGGCCGACCTTCCCTGGGGTCCCCGCCAGGACGAGATCAAGCAGCTTCTCCTCGATTGCCTGGAGGAGCACTATGGCAGCCTCACCGGCTGCATCGTTACCGAGGCCGATCCGCTGCGAGCCCTCCGGGAGATCGCGGAGATCATCAACGAGAACCAACACCTTTTGAGATAGCACTGAGATAACACCCATGATTGCTGACCGACCCAAAATCCGCAACATCCTTCTGAAGCTGCTCTACGAGGCCGGCGACGACGGCCTGACTGACTCCGAGTTGGCTACCCGTACTGGAGCCAGCAAGAATCATGTCCCCACCCGACGCCGCGACCTGGAATTGAACGGCCTCTGCCGCAAGACCGGCAACCGCCGGCCCACGGACACGGGGACCACGGCCATCGTCCACGTCATCACGGACAAGGGGCAGCAGTACGCACGAGAGAACAAGCCCGTCCCGCCTCGTCCGCTGGGCATCTACGACCCCGGCCTCTTTCAGCGCGTCACCGAGATGGTGTCGCGTGGCTATGACTTCGTGCTTTCACCTATGGCCGGTGAGCCTTGCTTCATGGCAGCTTTAGCGAAAGGTGCCATGAACTGCAATAAGTGCGGCGCTCCCATCATCCCCGATGCCTCCTGTGGTTACGGGGATACGCCAAGCGGGGCGGTCGAGGAGGCCCTTCAGATTGCGGAGGATCAGTCGTGAGCACGAAACGAAACCCCAAGCAGGAAGGCACCGACTTCTGGGACTGCATTCCGCAAACTGGCACCTGCCCGTTCGACTGCAACCAGTGCTTCTTCAACCGGCCGGGCGCATACTACGTGCCCTTGGATCAAATGCCCCTGGTTCCAAGCCCGGAGGAAGTGGGCGACGGGCTGGTTCGCATGAATTGCGGCAACGACTCCAACAACCAGCGTGAGTTGGTGATCGAGACAGCCCGTCAGTATAAGCGATTCTTCTTTAACACCAGCGTGCCGCGTTTCGACTTCCCGGGTCCCGTTGTTCTGACGGCCAATCCACACGAGGAAGACGGCGCGAAGTATCATTACCCACAGTATCATCGGGAGTCCTGGTGGGCACCCTCGAACCTGATGTTCGTTCGTCTGCGGGTATCAGGCACCAACTTGCATCTGATCGACAAAGCAGTGCTCGCTTGGACGGCGGCGCAGGTGCCCGTAGTCCTGACCTTCATGGCCTACTACACCGAGAAGCCGAAAGTGGACGAGACGGCCACCGTGCTGCCGGTAGATGAATGCTACCAGTGGAAGGTCCGCCACATCAATTCCTACTGGTGCGCGACTCCACGTTTCATGCGGGCCGTAATGGGGCGATACGCAGGCAATCGGCTGGTGTCCATGTGCAGCAGCCTTGACAGCGCCTATTGCCGGAATTGCCGCAACTGCGAAACGCATTACCTCCAGACAATGAAACAACTGAGGGGAGAATGATGCGGATCAACATCTACGGTGGACCTGGTGTAGGCAAATCCACCTTGGCCGCCCTGCTGTTCGGCTGGCTCCGTCAGCAGGGTTTCCAGGCGGAACTTGTTCAGGAGTGGGTGAAGAACTGGGCTTACATTGGCAGGCAAATGCAGTCGTTCGACTACGTTTACACGTTCGCTCAGCAGTTGCACACGGAAGACCGCCTCTTGCAGGCGGGAGTGAACATTATCGTCACGGACTCGCCGGTCTATTTGCAGTGCATGTACGCCTTACACAAGCGGATGAAGGCGGCCAACGAGTTGTGGCGGATCGCCAAGCGTTTCGAGAAGGAATACCCCTCTGTCAATTTTCTCATGGATCGCGCCCAGTCCGACACCTACGAACAAGGTGGCCGTTACGAGAATCTGGTTCAGGCGGTGGGGATGGACCGTTTCATTGAGACGTGTTTGAACGACTGGCATGTTCCTTTTACGCATATTGTGTCCGACGATCTGGGGCCAGCACTAAAGGAACTGGAGAGGCATGGAGTGAGCATGGGCAACATCGAGCCCATCCAGACCAACAATATCAAGCGCCGGTCGAAATCTTCGCGGAAAAGTTGACCCGACCCAGGTGCTTTTGACCCCGACTCTTATAGAGGCGTGCTGTTTCACGAGACCATGCGCGACTACTACCCCTACTACGGCCACGCGCACATCGACCCGCGAAAAGAGATTCTACGAGTTGTTCTATGTTGTCCGATGCCTACGTTGAAGCGACCTGCGACGGTTGCCATCAAGTCGAGATCGTTCAGTTGACCGCCACGGCCGGCAAGGGCTGGGACGAGCGCAATGCCGCCTGCTACCTGAAGAGCATCGGCTGGCTCGTTGATGGTGACTGCCACTACTGCGAAGAGTGCAAAAAGACAAACCCCCGAGGCTCCAATGGCTCAAGGTGATTTCACGAGAGAAGAGGCCCAAGCGACTATCGAGGCCGTTAATGAGTTATTCAAGGCCCTACCCAAGAAGAGGCACATCAACTACTTCGGCCATCTGAACGACATCCTGTTGTTCTTGGAAGCCTGCAAGCGCGAGTGCCCCGCAGGCGAAAACGCTCGCAATAGTTGAGCCATCCCTGGTCACTTTGACCCCGACTCTCATAGAGGCGTTCGCCTCAAACCCGTCCACAAGTCGCCAACTATCTAGGACCCTGCGCCCATGTCGGAAGTTACCGTCACCATCGAACAGATCAAAAGCGTCGAGTCGCATCCGAATGCCGACCGGCTGGAGATCGCTCGCGTGGCGGGCACCCAGACGATCATTCTCAAAGGCCAGTTTCAGGCGGGTGACAGCGTGATCTACTTCCCGCCCGACATCCTGCTCCCTGGCGACGTATCCGATCAACTAGGCGTAACACAATACCTCAAAACCGCTCTTTGGGAGGGCTTCCGTTTTCCTTGCCGCGTGGCTGCCACTCGGCTGCAAGGCGTGCCTTCCTACGGCTTCATTCAGCCAGTCCCCAACGACCTGTTCAAATGGCTGAAGTGTGACGGCTGTTCATTCGGCACAGATGTAACCGGCTACTACCGAGCCGTCAAGTACGAGCCGCCGGCTAAGGTCTACCTTGATCGAAAAGGAGCACAAGATAATGGTGAAATCTAGTCTTCGGCTGTTGAAGGGCGTGATTCTCGCTGTCCTATTCTGGCTTTCCATGCCCTTGCTTCTCGGCGCAGCGTCGTACTTCATCAATTCCGGTGGTGCCGTCGAGCAGATTCTTGTGGACCGAGCCGTCAGTCACCTCCGCATACTCCGCGCCCATTGCGATGACCCGGACCTGCAAGGCGTCCTGGACTACACGATTCGACGCTACAAGCGCATTGGGCCGTTCGACGTGTGCGTGACGTGCATTCCGCAGAACCGAAAGGGGTGGCAAATCCTCGGCTGCAACAACCCACTGGTGCCGGGAATCACGCTTGACATCGAAGCAGTAGCGCACTCGACGCAGCACGAACTGGCCATGCTGATTGTCCACGAGGCACTACACGATTATTGGCCCTGTCTGGGTCATGGGCACGTCACGCCACGTATGGAGATTCTGGAACGACTGACAGCCAAGTTGCAGAAAGAGGGAGTCCTATGACCTACACGAAAGAACAAATTGCCGCCGCCCTGGACCTAGCCGTCTTGAAGCCCACGGCAACTCGGTACGACGTGATTGAGGCGGCCAAACTGGTTGAGGCCCACAACATCGCTTCCATCTGCGTGGCACCAATCAACGTCGCGATCGCCCGCAAGCACACCCGCCGAGTGTGTGCCGTAATCGGCTTCCCGCACGGCAACTCGCTCGTGGAAGTCAAGCGGGTGGAAGCCGCGCGGGCCATCGACTATGGGGCTTGTGAACTGGACGTGGTGATGAACTACGGCCGTTTCCTGGAGGGTCACTGGTCCACCATTGAAAGCGAATTGTATTCGATCATCAGCGAAGCGCACTCCTATGGCATCTCGGTCAAAGTCATTTTGGAGACCTGCTACTACACGCCAGAGCAGATCATCCAAGCGTGCGAGATATGCGTCTCCTGTGGGGCCAACTGGGTGAAGACATCCACTGGCTACGCGGACGGCGGGGCCACACCGGGAGTCGTCCAACTCATGCTCGATTCCGTCAAAGACAAGGCCCAAGTGAAAGCAAGCGGTGGCATCAAGACTTACGCCGATGCGAAACGCTATCTCGACATGGGCTGTACACGCATCGGCTCTTCCCGATTCACGGAGCTACTGCCATGAATCGTCTTTTCTACAATCGGGTCTATCTCTCTGGCCCCATCGACAATGCAAAAGACTTCGGCATGGGTTGGCGAACCGAGATCAAAGAGAGTCTTCGTGATCTTGACCTGATCTTTCTCGATCCATGCAACAAGCCAATGCAACCTGGCTATGCCTGCGAAGACCTGGAGAATCACCAACGCCGCCTAGAACTGAAGAAACTAGGTGATTTCGATACCATCTCGCGCGAGATGCGCCTAATCCGCTGCATCGACTTGCGGCTGGCGGACCTTTGCGACTTTACCATTGTCCACCTCGATATGGAAGTCTACTCCACGGGCACCCACGAGGAGATCGGTCTGCTGAATCGCCGCAAAGTGCCTATTCTGGTTCACGTCGAGCAAGGGAAAGCCCATTTGCCGGACTGGTACTGGGGCACGCTGCCACACCAGCATATTTTCAGCACTTGGGATGAATTGGTCACCTACATTCGACATGTTGCGCACGATTCGCCGCCCATCGACTGCCACAATCGCTGGCGTTTTTTGGATTACGGCAGCCTCTACGACAAGCGAACCATCACACTGTCGAATGGCTTGGCGGCTACGGTCAATCCCGAGGATCATGCCTACTTGACGCAATGGAAATGGACAGCCGCCACCCAAGTCAATGCGAAGCAGCGCAAGAATGGACGTGAGGTATGGCGAGCACAGCGAAAGATCAAGATCGCCGGCCGCTCCATCACTCGTTACATGCACCAGGATGTTGCTTTGCGGATGGGTCTGCCTTATGACCCAGAGTTAGTGCAAATTGACCATCTTGACCGAAATGCCCTCAACAATAGCCGAGAGAATCTTCGTCTCACCGAGCGAAGCATAAACCTTCATAACCGTGGTCCGCAAACCAATAACACTACGAGTGTGAAAGGCGTCTGGCTTCGTAATGGCTGGTTCTACCCGGAGATCGTCTTCTGTGGCGTGAAACATCGCCTGGGCAAGCACAAAACCCTCGATGAAGCCAAGAGCGTGCGGAACAAAGCAGGCCGCGAGTTGCTAGGAGACAACTATCATGAAGCGTGACAGCAGCGCACACAAGCGGTCCTTCACCAAGGCCCTGTCGTGGGAATCCGTCTCAAATCTTGCCGTGTTTGGTTTAGCCTACGCCATGTTCGGCAATATAAGATTGTGCGCCATCTTCTTCATCATCAGCTTCGTCCTGAAGTTGGGCATGTTCTATATCCACGAACGAATCTGGCATCAGATCAATTGGGGCAAGACCAAGTAAGTCGGCCGGTGAGGGTGGAAGAGCCGGTTTCGGTGCGGCTCGACCACGGGCGGGAACCATTATCAAGGGCGCGTGAAGTAGCAGAGATTGAACCGACGCCAGCCAAACGCGCAGTAACCGGCCCATTCAAAAAGAGAACATCAATGTCCAAACATTCCAAGTCCAAGTTGGAGCCCGCCCGCAGGGACCCGCTCCCCGGCCGTAATTCGCCCTGCCCGTGCGGAAGCGGAAAGAAAGCGAAGCGGTGCTGCCTGAACAAGATCAAAGCGCTGGCATCCGCACCCAGGCATCTTCGCCCGCATATCGTAGTCGCCAGCATCCTCGGCCATTCAACCCTTGTTGAACCTGTCAACCCTCAGTGAGAGCATCCATGCGCCTTCCGAAAACGCTCAGCTACTCGTCCATGTCCTTTTGGGAGAAGCAGCCCGAGGAGTTCTACCTGCGCTACCTCGCCGAGCACCGGCCACCGCGACTGCCGCAAGAGCCGCCAATGGCCGTGGGCAGCGCCTTTGACGCCTACGTAAAAAACACGCTGGCCTACGATCTGTTCGGCCGGGATATGCCCGCCCAACTGGAGTTCGGCGCAATCTTCGAGGCCCAGGTCGAACCGCCAAACCGCGACTTCGCCCTCAAAGCCGGCAAGCATGTCTGGAAATCGTACAAGCTGTGCGGGGCCTACGACAACCTCCTGGACCTGTTGCAGAAGAGCACGAAGCCCCCGCGCTTCGAGTTTACCGTGGAGGGCAAGATCGGCGAGGCCCCCTTCCTAGGCAAACCTGACCTGGGCTTCACACCTGACTTGGGGTATGGCCCCTTCAATTGCATCTTCGACTGGAAGGTCAAGGGCTACTGCTCCAAGTATGGGGCCAGCCCGTCCAAAGGCTACGAAATCTGCCTTGATGGCTTCAAGGCTGAGAAGACCAGCCGCAGCCACGGCAAGGAACACGCCAAGTTCCTGGCGAGGGACTACAGGGGCATGACCATCAACTCCGGCTACCTGGAGTTCTGCAATGCCGAGTACGCCGACCAGCTTACGCTGTACGGCTGGCTATTGGGGGAGCGTGTCGGCGACGAGACGGTCGTGCTGGGCATCGAGGAGACCGTCGCCAAGTACATGGGCGAGGGCCACGCCCCGCAGCTTCGCTATGCCCGCCACCGCGCCCGTGTCAAGGCCGAATACCAGGAGAAACTGTTTACCCGCGTGCAGCATTGCTGGCAGGCCGTCACCAGCGGGCATGTCTTCACGGACATGAGCCGCGAAGACAATGACGCCCGCTGCGAAGTGCTGGAGCAAATGAGCCTTGGCCTGGCCACAGACATCTCCGAGGAGGGCGAATGGTTCAACGAGGTCACGAGACCGCAGTTTCGGAGATAGGGATGAACCACTACCGCTACATCGGCGACGATGATTTCCTCGTGGGCAAGACTGCGCTGGGGCGAATGATCGACGGCGTGTTTAAGGTCCAAGTGGACCGCTTCGACCATCCGTGGTCCCACTACTGGCACGAATCGCCAGAGGAGCAGTGGGAGAAGGATGAGGCATGATCTACATCTACATCTTCACCATCCTCTGGCTGATCGCCGCCGCTCTCACAGTCAAAGCCGACGCCATGTCGGTCAATATCGAGAGCGACTGGTGGAACCTTCCCTGGTCCATCGTTTTCTGGCCCTTCGTCGCCGTGCTGATCTGTTTCAGCAAGCACGCCGTCTACAGTGAAGGCCGCGACGAAGACCGCGAGTATCGCTACTAAAAAGGCACCCATGATACCAACCGCAATCATCAACCGAATCACCGAGTCCGAGTTAAGCGGCCACCGCATCGCCACGCTCTTCCACAACATGGCCGAGGCCGTGGAACGGATGAAACTGCCGGGCGGGACCCTTATGCTGGATTTTCTCAGTGTGGATGATCCCGTCCAGGAGGGTGATCTGATTCCGCAGATTCATCTCGCCCTCAAACGAGCCCGCTTGGCTGCCAAGACGACACCTGCGGAAGAATCCGAAGAAGAGCCCGGCCGCCCTGCCCCGGAAACCGTGGTCGAGAATGATGGCGGCATGTGAGATGGCATCAATCATCGGCTGGATCGGGTCCATCTGTTTTGCGCTGTGCGGCACACCCCAAGCATTCCAGTGCATCCGCCAGGGACACGCTCGTGGGCTTTCGCCCTTGTTCCTGGCCCTCTGGGGCGCGGGTGAGATGTGCTACATCGCCGCTGTGCTGATTCAGTTCGGCTGGGTCGGCTGGATGATGGTCAACTACACCTTCAATCTGATCTGCGTCTTCATCATGGTCCGCTACCGACTTTGGCCACGGAGTCCACAATGACTGCTGCCATCCTGATCTACCACGGCAAACATGGCGACCAGTATTGGCTTGCCGACACCACACCCCGGATGGAAGCCGCCCTGCGTGCCCTCTTCAAGCAAATCGACGAGCAAGGTTGTTACAACTCCAACGACAACCCGGATGTTGCCTGCTGGCTAATACCGGCCCGAGGAGGTGACATCCGTTACATACGCACCATCCTCGAAATCCGCCGCGACTATGAGTACGAAGGTTGGAACATTGAATATGCGGAGATTCCTGCATGAAACCAGTCGCCTTTCCGCAACAGAACGTGGTTTTCGCGGAAGACCAGCCCGAGTATCTGCCGCTGCCGGCTCACCGGACGCCGAAGGGTGAAGTCATTTCCTGCTGGCGGCTTTCATGGCGAGAGTGCGTTCGGCTGCTATTCACCCGCCGGCTTTGGTTCCGGCAACTAACATTCAACTTTCCGCTGCAACCGCAGCTTCCACAAGCTGAGAGTCCCTTCCATGCACCGACTGATTAACGCTGACTGCCTCGATTTCCTTACCGGAAACCGAGATGACTGGACTACCATTTTTGTGGACCCGCCGGACAACATCAACCTGGGCTATGACGCCTACAAGGACAAGATGCCAGACGGCGAATACCTCAACCTTTTGGCGCTTTGGCTGACCGCTTTCACCACTAGGGCGAAAACGGTCTGGCTCTCGTTCAACGCGAAATGGACCTTTGCCCTGGGCAGCATTGTGGACAGCCTGGTGCAACACAGCGGCATTGAAGCCAAGCCCTGCGTCCAGACGTTCAGCTTTGGGCAGCACTGCCACCACGACCTGGGCAACAACCACCGGCCGCTGTGGCGGTTCCGCTGGCCGGATGCCCCGTTGTTGCCCGACTCCATTCGCGTGCCGTCATGGCGGCAAGAGAACGGGGACAAGCGGGCCGATCCTCGCGGGCGGGTGCCCGGCGACGTATTCGATTTCACTCGTGTCGTCGGCAACTCAAAACAGCGCCGGCCCTGGCACCCCACGCAACTGAACGAAGGGCTAGTCGAACGGTGCATCAAGCTGACCACCCCGCCTGGCGAGCCGGTCTTAGACCCCTTTGGTGGCACAGGCACGACACTCCGAGTGTGTAAACGCCTCGGTCGGCCTTGCACCCTGATCGAGATCGACCCCGGCTACTGCGAGAAGATTGCCGAAGAGCACGCCATGATCCTCAACGGCGACGGCTGGGAGTTGACACTGTGAACTGCACCCGCTGCGACGGCACCGGCTTCCTCAACCTTCATCAAGTGGACGAGGAGACCCTGGCCCGTTTCGACGAGACCGGCGACCCGCAGGTGATCCTCGACTGGATCACCAGCCACGATAACCATGACGTGTCCGTCTGTGACTGTTGTGGCGATGGTGAGGTTTGGCACAGTGAGCCGGGACAGCACAACCTGTCCAACCCGCATGAACCCTTCCCGGACTGCTACTGATGCTCGTTGTGAAGATCGAACTGTGGCCCTTCGGCAACCCGGCCCGGGCCAAGACCCTGGCGACCGGCATGATTGCCAACGCTGGCACCGGCACACTCGCGCGGGGTAATTACCGCGTGCTGCTTCGGGACGCCGCCGGCCGTCCGTGGAAGAACGGCACCGTGGAGGGCTTCCCGCGCAAGCGTCTGCTTGCCTGGGACCTGCTGTTTCGCGCCCTTCGCAACCTCATTTCTGAAAGAAATCGTGAGCCACTTTGACGCGGCTTGACCCCGACTCTTATAGAGACCTGCGACATGCTCGCCGCTTGGCGCGGGCGGCATGGCCTCTGGGTGTAAGGGGAAAACGATCATGCTCGCTCACATCTCAGACCTGAAACGAAAGCTACGAACCTTCGACATCCACCCCAAATTCGACGAGGAGTTCCGCGCTCTCATTGAGGATGGCACACCACCCAGCCACGAGCTAGGGGTGCGACTTTCCAGCGTGGCAAACTACAAAGCCTGCCTGGACAGCTTGTTGGCGGAACTGTCCCAGCCGGTAATTCAGCAACACTTTCCGCCGTCCGTTGACCATTTTGAATCCCTCAACTTAGCACTCGACTTAGCACTCGACTTAGCATCGGAGATCACATGAACCCTCCCACCGACTACTTAGGCCGCGAGATCAAAGCGGGCGACACGTTGGTTTATCCCGTCCGGCGTGGTTCCAGCATGTGGCTGAATCGCATCCTCGTCACCCAGGCGCTCCCCGCCGCCGTGACCGGCAACAAGCCGGATGGACGCCGCACCATCATCAAGAACCTCGGCAACACTGTGGTCGTCTCGGCCTCGGACACCTCAACTGTCTGAGGGCATCATGCCAGCATACGACTACGAATGTGCCGCCTGCGGCCATCAGCTTGAAGTGATCCACGGCATGAGTGAGTCGGGTCCGAAAAAGTGTCCGGCCTGCGGCAAACGGAGACTGAGGAAAGTGCTCACGAAGCCTCCAGCCTACCATCCGCACTACTCACCCATGCACCCGCGAGCCCGTCGTGGGCGAGGGCATTGATGCAATTCGCGCGAAAAAAGAAGCGAGGCCAGAGCCAGAAGACCAGAAAAACATGGTACAGCGAAGACTACCGTATCACTTGGCGCAAGGAAGTTTTCAGCGTCACCGTGCCAGCCCGCTATGAGGCGTGCGTGCGAATCGTAATCCCAAATTTCAGCGGCCTTGCGGGCGAGTTCTGTGAAATGTGGGACTTCGTGAATGCTGGTCGGCATCTACACAAAACGATGAAGGCTGCCCAAGAGGCGTGCGAGCATCACAAGCGCCTATGGAGCAAAGCCTGCGAGGTTAGCGGCATCAGGGGCTTGACTGAACTGTTCGGCCGGATGCCGCTTGGCTTTCCGTGTTGGGTCAAGAGAAAGATGAATCCCAAGACGCTCTCCATCTTGATTCGGCCTCGCAATGTCAAATACGTGGAAGAAAAGGAAGAGGAGCCATGCCCCGAGACTGCATCACCGTCTGGCGACGACACAAGCCCTTGTAGCCCTACAAGTCCCTCGCCGACTTCCGATCCCGACACTTCCTCCACCGAAGTCAAGCCTGGGTCGCGGAAAACCCGAAAACGTGGCCCTGCCTCGCCTGCCTCGGATGGGGAAAAGTCTACGACCCGAACGACCCGCCGTGCCGGGTTGAAGGCAACAAGCATCGGCAGACCCTCGGCTGCTCCTCCTGCCAAGGCAGCGGACAAGGCACCTGGAGAGCGTGCCAAGAAGTGTATCGTGAAGCAATCCGCAAGTGGCAGGAAGAAGCCGAAGAATACGCCCGCTTCGTCCAAGTCCGCAAAGAAGCCCTCCAAAGGCTTACGAGCGAAGAAGTCCAAGCCATCCGTGAGTTAGGAGTCTGAGAATGCCCGAGGAGTCCGAGAAATGAACATCGTCGAATTTTGCCCTAAATGCGGAAATCCCATTGGCATCTTGGAGGCAAACGACCCCTCGCGGCTTTGCTCAATCTGTGCCTGGTTCGGTGACTCCACGGAGACGCTGAAGAAGCCACCCATGACCGGCAACTTGGAGACGAGTCTACGTCAATCTCTCGCACTGTATCGTTCCGTCTGTCGAAACGAACTGCTGTTGGAGGCAGCTTACAAAGCCGATCAGCTTAGCTTCGGCGACCTGCTCCGAGCGCGGGCGAAGATCGTTGAGTCCGAGTCAAGCCTGATCGCCCTGTTTCGCGGAATCCATCCCAGCAAGCAAGTCGTCCCTCGAATCAACGGCATGGTGCCTTGGCCCGACGACTGGACCGACAGGCATCACAACGGCAGTGAGCAATGCGACATGCTCATTGGGCTATGCTCCTGCGGAGCATGGCACTACGAAGCCGAGACCTGGGTGCAGAACAAGCTGCGCCGACACAACGCCATCATCGAACCTGAGAAATGAACCTGCAAATGAGAGATGAAGCAACCCTCCGAGTAATGAGACGCACTGCTGCCGAGGTGGAGCAAAAGTCAAACTGCGTGCGTGCCATGCGTGCGGCCAATCAGCGACCGTCAGCCGATCTGATGGAAGAACTACAAGCCAACACGGAGTTTCTGAGTTACCTGAACGAGATCATCAATTCACCATGAAGAAGCTATGCCCCAGTTGTGAAACCGTGCTGAAGTCTGCAACGGACTGTATTGCGTACTGCCCCAAATGTCATTGGCAAGGCAACTTCCGTGACACTAGCGCCACCCCGACAATCGCGCCGATGCAGTTGCCCTATGTCTCCATCGACATTGAGACCACAGGACTGGTGGCTGAGACCTGTCAGATTCTCGAAGTCGGGGCCGTGTTTGATGACTGGTCCAAGCCAGTCGCGGAGTTACCCAAATTCCACCGCATCATTACCCACCAGGCCATCGTCGGTCAGCCCTATGCCCTGTCGATGCACCCGCATCTATTGCGTCTGATCGCCGAACAGCCTCTTCTGGACGCTTGCCCCGCCTGCGGCGGTGTTCTCCAGGGCGGGCGGAATGATGGCCTCTGTACAGCCTGTGTGTGGATCGGCTCCCGCCGCAACCCGATGTTCTGTTCCATCCAGGATTTGGCCGGTCAGTTCTCGGATTGGATGTTCCATGAATGTGACTGGCTGTTGACCGAGAAGCGTATTACGCCCGCAGGAAAGAACTTCGCCAGTTTCGACCGGGGATTCCTCGATCTCTGTGGCTTCGACCGCTTCTTCCATCACCGCACCCTGGACCCTGCGCCGCTGTTCTGGCGGCCGGAAGACGAGACGCTACCCTGCTCGAAGACATGTATGGAGCGGGCTGGAATAGATGGCAAGGTGGCGCACACCGCCGTGGCGGATGCCATGGCGGTTGTCCGCATGATTCGGTATGCCGCCAGACAAATCTGTAAATTCCCAAATTCGTGACCCCATCAGGGCAAATTTGACCCGACTCTTATGAACACGTTTCACCGCTGAGAGCACACATGATTGAAATCGTCCGTCAACGTCGCCTTTTCGGCCACAATGTCGAACTGTACTCCCAACCGGCCACCGCACAGGACGAGTGGGTGATCGAAGTCACCCGGGGGCAGGCGGGCGGTTACTTCGTGGAGATTGGTGGCTACGACGGTTTGCGGCACAGCAACACGCTGGCTTTGGAGGAATCCTTCGGCTGGACTGGATTACTGGTTGAACCAGACCCCGACTTGTTTGAGCAGAGCCGAAGGAATCGACCCAACTGCCGGCATCTCTGTGTTGCCGCAGCCCATTACAAGGGTCAATCCCGGTTCACCCGGGGTGGTCCTTTTGGCGGGCTAACCAACTTCCTACCCGATGCCTGGAAACGTGAACATGAACGACGCCATGCCGAGGAAATCTTCGTCAACACCACGACCCTCTATGACTTGTTTGATGGTAGCCAGACACCCAAGGTGATCGACTATCTCAGCCTCGACACTGAAGGGGCAGAAGTCGTCGCTTTGGAAGAGTTCTTCCACGGCCGGCGAGAGTGGATCATCCGCTGCCTGACTGTTGAATACCTGCAAGACGCGGGCATCCTGCACCGCTTGCAACGCATCCTGGAGCCCAATGGCTACATCCTGGATCAAGTGCGGGCCTGGGACGCCTGCTTCCGCCTTGCCGGTGCAACACACCCATCCCTTCATTAACTGTGAGGCCATCGACCAGTGAAGATCGGCACCCTCTCCCTTGTCGTCGGTACGGCTGCCTGCAATGCTGCCTGCGGCTATTGTGTGTCCAAAATGACCGGACATGCGGCCGAGCGATTGGACGTGAACTGGCGACGATTTGATGTCGCCTGCCGGCTGGCTCAACAGTGCGGTGTCACCACCACGCTTTTGACCGGCAAGGGGGAACCAACCCTATGGCCCGATCTGATTCTGGACTACCTCCAAAGGCTGGACCGTTACAGGATGCCCGTCGTCGAATTGCAGACCAATGGCACCCTCTTGGAGGCAGGACAACATGACGTGAGAAAGTGGGCGTCCATTGGGCTGTCCCTCGTTTGCCTGTCGATCACTCACTATGATGCCCGGAGCAGCAATCAACTGATGCAAATCCGGGATGAGCGCTTCGACTACTGGGAGATTGTCAAACTGCTGCACAACCTGGGCCTCAGCGTGAGGCTTAACTGCACGATGCTGCGAAACGGCATCTGGCAGTTTGACCAGATCGAGCGTCTAATCGACCAGTGCCGCGACCACGGCGTCGAGCAATTGACGCTGCGGGACGTGGTGGTTCCCAACCGCTGCGTCAACAAAACCGTCACCGAGTATGCCCGCAACCAGCGGGTGTCGGCAGCCGCCTACGTGCGCGGCTGCCTGGAAATGCAAGGTGCGGTCCAACTGCTTCACCTGCCGCATGGTGCCATCGTCTACGACTATCACGGGCAGAACGTCTGCGTGAACAACTGCCTGACGACAAGCACTGACCCTGACACCATGCGGCAGATAATCTTCTTCCCTGATGGACGGATCGCCTACGACTGGACCTACCCCGGAGCACGGTTGCTTTAGTTCTGTTTCCTGTTTCCCGAATTTGAAGCCCGCCCGCAAGACGCCGTAGAGCAAGGATTGGCCGACAAGATTGCCCCGAGACCTGAACCTTCCACCCTTGAGACACAACATGATTCACACGCACCCGAAACTGGAGGCTGACTACGGCCTTGACATTGAGCACGTCATTGTGGACCGCGCTGACTACGAAGACGCCATGTGCCGCTACCCGACACCGCCTTCCGTGACCCTCAGTCGCCGTAATCTCCTCGCCCTGCTGCACAAGCTGGAGATGCCGGGCAGCCACCGCAGGATCATCAAGCCAACCCCTGCTGGCAATGTCCTTGTCTCAGTCATCACCGACGAGGAAGCCTATCGGAACCGGGCACCCGGCCCCATGCACCCCGATACCGAAGAGTTCATCGTCCAGATGGAGAAGGCCCTGACGTTTGTGCGTATTGGTCGGCAGAAAGGATCGAACTACGGCTTTGTCCTGTGGTCCAAAAGGTGAAGTTGAACAACAGGATGACTGCCATGAAGAAACCTGATCCATCCTACAGTCGTGTCCGCCGCACCATTCGTAAGATGGACCCCACCCTGTCACCAAATGATGACGCTTACAAGGTTGCAGCCATCCTACTCTCCGGGCTACACGTTGGACCCAACATTCAGGAGATCGCCCGTTTCACGGCCTTGCCCCGTCTTTTCGTGGCCAAGGTAGGCCGTTGCCTGCGGGCCAATGGAATCTGGTGCGGGGTAAAGATTGCTGGGTCCGAGTGGTTTGACAAAGAGACCGGCGGCTGCGCGTTCTGGTTGGACGTGAATGTTGGTCTTGGCTACTTGAAACGGAGCATTGCATGAGCCGCACGAAGAAGGGCTCCAAGGGACCCACCTACGAGTATTGGAGCCGCCGACCATCCAAAGGCTGCATCAGCCCCGGGAAGGATAACAAGAAGATCACCCACCGGCTGGAGCGAGTCAGAGCAAAGCGTGAGTTGGAGAAGAACAATGCTCAATAGCAAACAACTCGAAGTCATGTTGCAGAAGGAGATTGACTGGTACAAGGGGAATTTGGAATCGCCACATGGTCCTTCAAAGGAGTTCCGAGTCGGCTTCATCGCAGGACTACGGGCGGCTCACCGCTTGCTGACTGAATCACCCTGCACGGCTACCGGCGAGAGAACTGATGGTCAACGTGATTCCGATTCGTGATTTGCACCGCCATCGACGCTCGGCCGTCTGCTGGTGCCTGCCGATCATCGAATGGTTCGACGGTGAGGGCTTGCCTTTCGCCAATGGTCCGCTAGTGGTACATCACAGCGCAGACGGCCGTGAGAAGGACGAGCGGCAGGATGTGAAAACCAGCAAGAAGTGGGCCGCCTACCGGGATTGAATGATGCCTAGAGCGTATCAACGCAACCACGGGCTTGAACCACCTTACACTGTGAAAGAGAGGCGATGAAGTTCTCTGACATCGAGACCGTGGGCGAACTAATTGACGCTCTCCAACATTATCCGGAAGGGATGCCTGTCATCCTAGTCTATGAGACCTACGCGCGGCAGTTCATTGCCACGGTAGAGGCCAGGAATGAAGACGGCACGGATAGAGTCTACATCGAAGCAACCAACAAGTGAGACAACAACATGGGCTGGGCCAGCGGCAGTGAATTGGCTGAAGACGTGTGGGCGGCCGTCCGCAACCTGATTCCCGGAGGTAGCACGCGGGTCCATGCGGCCCACAAGATCATCGAGCTATTCGAGGATTACAACTGCGACACCATCGACGAAGCCGAAAAGCTGTGTGCGGATGCCGGCCGAGTCTATGACGAGTGGCGTGACGAGATTGTTTACACGATGCCTACTTAGGAATCATCAAATGACCCGCTTTCCGAAACGAGTATGGAACGGTATCTGGCCTTCGGCACTGGAGACCGGAATCCCGAAGAAGGAGCCGACTCCCGCTGACTTGGATTATCTCAAAGACGAGGTAATTGATGTCGAAAAAGGTGTACTCGACGTGCATCAGTTTGTGTGCCAAGTCAATGCCGAAGTCAGCGAACTTGCGGAGCGGCCAACCGAGAAAGGTGAACCCGGCCCCCAGGGTGAACCCGGCCCCCAGGGCGAACCCGGCTGCAATGGAATTGAAGGCCGCGACGGAATCGACGGCCGCGATGGAGAAGATGGAGCAGACAGCCTGCCGGGTCCCCAAGGCATCCAGGGCGAGCCAGGGCGTGACGGTGCAGACGGTGCGCCCGGCTGCAACGGGAACGATGGGACAGATGGCCTGCCGGGTCCCCAGGGCATCCAGGGTGAGCCAGGATGTGACGGGACAGACGGTGCGCCTGGCGGCGACGGGAAGGACGGGGTAGACGGCCTGCCGGGTCCCCAGGGCATCCAGGGTGAGTCAGGGCATAACGGGGCGGACGGTGCGCCCGGCTGCGACGGGAAGGACGGGGTAGACGGCCTGCCGGGTCCCCGGGGCATCCAGGGTGAGTCAGGGCATAACGGGGCGGACGGTGCGCCTGGCGGCGACGGGAACAACGGAGCAGACGGCCTGCCGGGTCCCCAGGGCATCCAGGGCGAGCCAGGGCGCGACGGGGTAGACGGTGCGCCTGGCGGCGACGGGAACGATGGGGCAGACGGCCTGCCGGGTCCCCAGGGCATCCAGGGCGAGCCGGGGCGTGATGGGGCAGACGGCCTGCCAGGTCCCCAAGGCATCCAGGGCAAGCCAGGGCGTGACGGGGCAGACGGTGCGCCCGGCTGCGACGGAAACGATGGGACAGATGGCCTGCCGGGTCCCCAGGGCATCCAGGGCGAG
>Ga0307379_10000257_pt1 | contig 93654 bp, 80 predicted proteins | sample UN2MG_FD_202237 | JGI IMG/M metagenome (GOLD analysis project Ga0307379, IMG submission 202237) | Soil microbial communities from Risofladan, Vaasa, Finland - UN-2 | ecosystem: Environmental > Terrestrial > Soil > Coastal area > Acid sulfate soil | place: Finland: Risofladan, Vaasa | collected... | reverse complement strand
GGGTCCTCAAATCGGTCCTTGATAAAGACTTTACTGAAGACAGAGTTGTTCAGGAAAGGAAGGTGGGATAAATTATGGCCGAGTGGGCCGCCATCCTGCCTTCAACTACAAACGGGACACTCTCCGCTTCTTTGCCACTTTCTTCAACGCCACTAACTGCGATAACAAGTCTTTGTTCACACTCCGCTTTTAATCTATCAATTTCCTCGATTTTTTTCTGTAATATGTTTCTTACTTCATTACTAAATCTATTGACCTCATTCTTCTTATCCTCCATCTCCTCCTTGATCTTCTCGACCTCCTGGACAGCTTCTTGCCTGCTTTTATAAGTGAGGTACCCGGCGACCGCCGCGAGCACGCCCATGACGGTGATGACGAACTGGTAGAAGGCGGGGTTGACGGACTTGAGGTACTCGGTGAATCCCGGCAGTCCGACGTAATGCATGATCAGCCAGAGCTGGAACACCGGGACGGCGGCCAAGATGATCACACATGCCGTAACCCAGATCATCACTTCGGCCGCTGATACACGATCAATCTTTTTCTCACCCATCTCCGCACCCCTGTTCTTTCTAATTCGATATATATTAATAAGTAAAATATACCACTTTGCCTTATCGAAGTCAAGGCCGTAAATTCGGAGTTGAGGCCAATGGCCCTGAAAGGGCAGGACAGGATAGCCCACGGGCAACGCCCTGGGTAGGTGAATGCACCCAACCCTTTTCACGCGCTGAAGGCGCACAACAAATGGTGCGGCGACGGTCTCGTGCCGGAGACATTAATGTTGTTGTGCCCTTTCAGGGCGAATGCGGTTTGGGGGATGTCCGATACCTGGGGTGTTCCCCAGGCTATCTTGTTTTAAGCCTTTCAGGCTCAAGAGATTATGAATAGCGGGTTTGGTGAAGAGGTGATAAAATACAAAACGCGATGGATCTCTACGACGTCATAGTGGTTGGCGCGGGCCACGCCGGGTGCGAGGCGGCGCTGGCGGCGGCGGGCATGGGCGGGCGGGTGTTGATGGTGACGATGAACCTGGACACCATCGCGCTGATGTCGTGCAACCCTGCCATCGGGGGCTTGGCCAAGGGGCAGTTGGTGAGAGAGGTTGATGCGCTGGGCGGGGAGATGGGCCATGCGATTGACGCGACCGGCATTCAGTTTCGGCGGCTGAACACCAAGAAAGGCCCGGCGGTGAGGTCGAACCGGGCCCAGGCCGACAAGCAGGCCTACCGGTTGTGGATGAAGGCGAAGGTGGAGGCCAAGCCCGGGCTCACGGTGCGGCAGGCCATGGTGGACGCGCTGTGGGTCGAGCATGACAAGCTTTGCGGAGTCATCACCCAGCTTGGCGAGAAGATACCAGCTAAGACGGTGGTCCTGACCACCGGCACCTTCCTGCGCGGCCTGATCCACGTGGGCTTGACTCACTACCCGGCCGGCCGCGCGGGCGAGCCGCCGGCGGAGAAGCTGTCTAACTCGTTGAAGGAGCTTGGATTTAACATAGGCAGACTCAAGACCGGAACCACGCCGAGACTGGATGCCAAAACAATTGACTTTACTAAGTGCAAGGTCCAGCGCGGCGACGACCCGCCAATGCCTTTTTCTTTTGATACGTTGCGCATCACGCAATCCCAGATGGTATGCTGGGTGACTCGGACAAACGAGCGGACGGCGGAGGTCATCCGGGGCGGATTGGATCGTTCACCACTATATACGGGGGTCATTGAAGGGATAGGCCCAAGATATTGCCCTTCGATTGAGGACAAGGTAGTTCGGTTCCCGGACCGTTCCGGGCATCACGTGTTTCTGGAGCCTGAGGGCCGGGACACCCAGGAGATATATCCGAACGGCATCCCGACCTCTTTGCCCTTGGACGTTCAGGAGGCCATGGTCCACACCATACCCGGCCTGGAGTATGCGCGGATCATGCGGCCGGGCTACGCCATCGAGTACGATTATGTTGACCCGATCCAGCTCCGTCCCTCGCTCGAGACCCGTGCCGTCGCCGGGTTGTTCCATGCCGGCCAGCTCAACGGCACGAGCGGGTACGAGGAGGCGGCGGCGCAGGGGCTGATCGCGGGGATCAACGCGATGCGGAAGGTTCGGGGGGAGGAAGCGCTCACCCTGGACCGGTCACAGGCGTACATCGGGGTGATGATAGACGACCTGGTGACCAAGGGCACGCGCGAGCCGTACCGCATGTTCACGTCGCGGGCTGAGTACCGGCTGCTTTTACGGGAGGACAACGCGGACCTCCGGCTCCGCGCCATCGGCCACGGCTTAAGGCTGGTGAGCGACGAGCAATATGATCGGTTCCTGAAGAAAAAGGAGCTGATCGAGCGGGAGCTGGGGCGGCTCAATGATACGCTGGTGCCGCAGGGGGAGGACGTGAACCGGCGGCTCAAGGATGCGCTGAGCTCGGAGATCGAGGGCTCGGCCACTCTGGCCCGTCTGCTCAAGCGCCCGGAGCTGGATTACAAGTTCATTCGTTCGCTGGACCCGGGATCGGACGGGGTGCCGGCGGAGGTGGGTGACGAGGTGGAGACGATGCTGAAGTACGAGGGCTACATCCAGCGGGAGGAAGCGGCGGCGCGTCGGTTCAAGAAGATGGAGGGCCAGCGCATCCCTGACAACATTGATTACGACCGGGTCCCGGACCTGAAGACGGAGGTCCGGGAGAAGCTCCGGCGGACGCGGCCGGTGTCGCTGGGGCAGGCGATGCGGATTCCGGGGGTAACGCCGGCGGCGCTGGCGGTGCTTCAGGTTCACATCCGGGGATTGGGGCGCGATGTACGCGGGTGAGGGCGCACGCGCCCCTTTGTAGGCGGGAGTTTTTTAACGCAGATGAACACGGATGAACGCGGATGAACGCAGATGAATCAAGAAACAAATATATTATCTGCGTTAATCTGCGTCCATCTGCGGCTAAAAATCTTCTCTTCTACGGAGAACCATGAAGCCGGAGAACAAACAACTACTCATTGCGGGCGCGGCGGAGCTTGGGGTTCAGCTTTCTGAATTCCAGGCGGGCCTGGTGGACGCCTATCTTTCGCACCTGGACAAGTGGGCGGCGAAGATGAATTTAACGGCGGTGAAGGGCGAGCGGGAGCGGGTGGTTAAGCTGGTCCTGGACTCGCTGGCCCTGGCGCCGCTCCTGGATCAGGGGATGCGGGTGGCGGACGTGGGTAGCGGGGCGGGGCTGCCGGGCCTGCCGGTGAAGATCGCGCGGCCGGACCTGTATATGACGCTGATCGAGTCGCGGCGCAAGCGCGCGGATTTTCTGGGGGAGGTTGAGAGAAGGCTGGGGCTGCAAGGCCTCACGGTGTTTGCGGGCCGGGCTGAAGAATATAAGGACGCACCGTTCGACGCGGCGCTGGTGCGGGCGGTGGGGCGTCTGGGAGAGCTCGCGCTGCCGTGCCGGAAGCTGGTGAAGCAGGGCGGCCTGGTCCTGGCCATGAAAGGCCCGGCGCCGGAGAAGGAGATTGCCGAGGATGATGCACAAATCCAAAAGACCGGGTTCCGGATCAAGGAGCTCAAGCATTACCGACTCCCTGACGGCGCCGGCGGCCGGAGCATCGTGGTCATGGAAAAGACCAGGTCCCGTTAAAGGTTTCACGTGAAACCATTCACTCCCTCTTTCCCCACTCTTCCAGCATTTGTTTCACGTGAAACATTTATGATAATCATCCTTTTAAATAAAGGATATAATGCTATTGTGTGCTTGAATCGCCGGGCCATCAAATCGCTTCCAAGGTAAATTCGTGGCTTTTTAGGCAGTAAGCCTACACAACCCCAAACCAGGAATTTCATATTGGGGGGAAGTAACAAAGGCTGCCCCGTCGGTTCCGACCTGAACAGATAAAAATTTCCTCCTTGCATTTTCTATTGAGATCGTGTGGGAAAAGTGCTATATTGGCCACGCACTGGAGGGGTCAATGTCGTGTCAGGTTCGATTCATATCTCCGCCCGCGGCCGCAACATTATAATCACTGCCCTGGCCCTGGCCTTCATCGCGGTCTGCGTCCGGACGGTGATTCATACCCGGACCTGGCTCGGCCGTCCGTTTCCCGGCTTTCTCCTGCTCGGCAACAACTTTGTTCCGGTGATTTATAGGCCGGAGTGGGAGGGAGTCAGGCAGGGCGTCAAGGTCGGCGACATCCTGGTCGAGATGAACGGCGTCGCGGTGACCCGGCCGGACGAGGTCAGGCGGGCGGTGCTTTCCGCGCCGGTCGGCACGGTGTTCACCTACAAGTTCGTGCGTCGCGGCCAGTCCTTCGAGCGCTCCATTCCCACCGCCGTGTTTGCGCTCCGAAGCTACATCAGCATCCTCGCGGTCTGGTTCTCCATCGGGCTCGCCTTCATGCTGATGGGCCTCGCGGTCTTTTATCTCAAGCCCAATGATCCGGCTCCCCGTGCCTTTCTGCTCCTCGGGATGGTGAGCGCGTTCTCGCAGGCGCCTACCCCGGACTACTGCATGACCAACCAAACCTTCCTCCCTCTTATTGTGCTCAACGCGTTGGGGCCATCCATTGTAATCCTCAGCCTGTATTTTCCGGTGGAACTCGAGCGCCGCAAGCCCGTGATCGCCGTCCTGGCCGTGACCACGGCCCTGATCGTCGCGGGCAACCTGTTCTACTTCCACCGCGTGTTCACATTCATCTATTTCGACAACCTGTTCCTTTTCTATCTCATTCTGACGTTTGCCCTCGGGATCATCATTATGGTGCGGTCGTTCCTGAAGTCGAGGGACGCGCTGGTGCGGCAGAAGGCCAAGATCGTGGTCTACGGCTTCGCGGTCGCCGCGGTTTTCTGTGGGCTCGTCCTGTTCGCTTCGGTGGCGCTCAAGGTGATGAACTTTTCGTGGTTGTTCGTGCCGACATCGCTGATGCCGCTCAGCGTGGCCTACGCCATCGGCAAGCACAACCTCTTCGACGTTGACGTCCTGATCCGCCGCAGCGCGAGCTATCTCGCGGTGAGCACGCTCGCCGTGGCCTTCACCCTCATCCTGCTCAACGCCATCAACCTGGCCTTGCAGTCCGCCACCGGCCAGTCCGCCGAGATCGCCTCCGTCATCACCATTCTGATCATGGCCGTGCTCTTCAGGCCCCTGCGCGACCGGGTGGACCGCATGATCGAGCGCCGTTTCTTCGGGGAGAGGTTCGAGTCCCAGCGCACCATCCGCAAGGCCGCCGGCCTGCTCAACAGCATCATCGCCCTTGACGAGCTCCTGAACCAGGTCCTGGACACGGTCATGGACGCCCTCAAAATCCAGCGCGGCGTCCTCCTCATCGAGTCAAAAGGGCAGGACGAGCTGGCCATCGCCCAGATGCGCGACCACTCCCCGCCTCCCCCCGGCAATGAAAAATCCGCCCCCGCCGTGCTCCCGACCCTCAAGCTCGGCCATCCGCTGTGGCGCCATCTCCAGGCGACCGGCAAGGCCGTCCAGATCAACGACCTCGAGCGGCCAGACCCGCTGCTGCCTGAGCGCCACGCCATGATCGAGGCCATGCGCGGGCTCGCCATCGTCCTGGTCATCCCCATCGTCTTCGAGCGCCGCCTGATCGGCGCGCTCGGCCTGGGGCCGCGCTCCACCGGGGCGCTGTATTCGAGTGAGGACATCGAGCTGCTCGAGACCCTGATGATCCAGGCCGCCGTGTCCATCGAGAACGCCCGCAAGGTGGAGGAGCTCAAAAAAATGGTCGAGCTCGAGACCTCCTACCGCGAGCTCCAGAAGCTTGACGAGATGAAGGACAACTTTTTGTCCATGGTCAGCCACGACCTGCGCACCCCCATGACCGGGATCAAGGCCTACGCCTCCATTATGCGCGAGAAGGTCGGCGCCATCACAGAGGACGACCAGAAAAAATACCTGGACATCGTCATCCAGCAGAGCGACCGTCTGACCCTGCTCATCAATGACCTGCTCGACATCCAGCGCTTCGAGGCCGGACGCATGTCGCTCGACCTCGCCGACCTCGACCTCGTGCCGCTGGTGGACCGCGCCGTGGAAGCCTTTGCCGGGGCCTGTGAACAAAAGGGCATCAGCCTGAAAAAGCAATTGCCCGGCCACGGGATCATCGTGGCCGGCAACGCCGCCCGCCTCGAACAGGTCATGGTCAACCTGCTCTCCAACGCATGCAAGTTCACGCCCGGCCCGGGCGAGATTCGGGTGGCGGTGGAGATGGCCGCCCGCGGCGGAGCGGGCCCCGCCGCCAGGGTCAGCGTGCGGGACACCGGGCCCGGGATCCCCGTAGAGATGCGGGGCAGGCTCTTCGACAAGTTCTCGCTGGTGCGCGAGCTGGTGCGCGGCAAGGACCAGGGCAGCGGCCTGGGACTCGCCCTGGCTCGCCAGATCGTCGAGTATCACGGCGGAAGCATTGGGCTGGAAAGCCCGCCGGAGGGGGGCGCCGAATTTTTCTTCTTGCTCTCGGCCCTCGAATCGGTTAATAATAGGGCAAAGTCTCCGGATGAATGAAGCGGGAATCAAGGCGCCGAAAATGATGGTCTCAATCCCGGGCGCGGAGGACATAAGGGCCGTGAATTTCAAACATGCTTTTTCCTTTTTTCCTTTCTTGCGGCCTTCGGCCCCGCGCGGGCTTGTAGCATTATAAGTATATTTTAGTTTTTATTGCCGCGGCCCGGGCCGCGGTCCCCTGGAGGAGGGAGGCGATGGGCAAAACTATCCTGGTGGCGGACGACGAGAAGATCGTGCGGGACTCGGTCCGGCTGTGCCTGGAGAGCGAAGGCTATGAGATCCACGAGGCGGAGGACAGCGCGCAGGCGCTGGCCCGGGCCCGCGAGCTCCGGCCCGACCTGGTGATCCTCGACCTGATGATGCCGGACAAGTGGGGCTACGCCGTGTGCGAGGAGTTGAAAAAGGACCCGGCCACCAAAAACATCCCCGTCATGTTCCTCACCGCCCGCAAGGGCGCGCCTTCCCGGAAAATCGGCGAGATCAAGGGCGGAGACGCCTACCTGGCCAAGCCCTTTGCCCCGGAGGAGTTAAGAGAGAAGGTCCGCAAACTACTGAAGCAGGAATGAACCTCTGCGGGATTTGCGAACCCGGTTCCTGAGGAACGAGAGGAAGTATAGCAGATGAATGACAAGGAGAACGATCAAACCGGGAAGCCAGCCACCCGACAGCTCGACATCAATCTTCTCAAGGAGACCTCCGCCGACTGCGACGTGCGGCAGTGCCTGGACCTGCTGGACCGCGGGGCCGACGTAAACGCCGCGGACGAAGATGGATGCACGCCCCTGATCTGGGCCGCGCTCTCCGGAAAGCGCGAGACCGTGGAACTCTTAATCGCCAGGGGCGGAGACGTCAACTGCAAGGACAGCGACGGACAGACCCCGCTCCACATCGCCGCCACCACCGGCGACGTGGCCATGGCCCGGCTGCTCATTGAGAAGGGCGCCGACGTCAACGCGCGCGACTACTTCGGCATCACGCCCCTGCGCTCCGCCGCGCTCAACGAGGATAGCGCCATGGTGGACCTGCTCAGCAGCAAGGGGGGCAAGCAGAGGTGACCGGCGGCCCGCCGCGGGCGCGGCTTTAACTTAATCGTATATTTATAATAGAATTGATTGGCGTGCTTGAGGGAAAATTTGGTCTTACCTTTGCGTTCTTTGCGCTTGAATCAAACTTCATTACCTGAATGCCTGAGATGAATCATCGAGGCCCGGGGAGGCGGTGAATGCCCCAGAAGATTATTATCGCCGACGACGAGGACATGGTCCGCGAGGCCGTGAGGCTCTGCCTCCAAGACGGCGGCTATGAAATCTACGAGGCCGCCGACGGCCGCGAGGCCCTCGAACTCGCCCGCCGCATTCTGCCCGACCTCATGGTCCTGGACGTCATGATGCCCGGAATGGCCGGCTACCGCGTCTGCACCGAGCTCAAGAAGGACGAGGCCACCAAAAACATCTTCATTTTGTTCCTCACCGCCCGCGGCACCCAGCAAGCGGAGAACACCGTGATCCGATCCGGCGGCGACGAATTCATGGCCAAGCCATTTGACCCCGCGCTGCTGCGGGAAAAAGTGAAACAGGCCCTGGAAACCGAGGCATGACGCCGCCGCCGGCGGCCTTCAAGACCCCGCGATACGACCAATGGCAAGGTAGGTGGAATTCGTCCCTTGTGATCCCCGCCAGCCGGACTTTGTTCCGCGCCCAAGAATAATCGCCGCATAATTTAATGTCTTAAACTAACGAGTCGGGGCCCTGCCCCGAAGTTGTTGGCTTCACACATTAATATTTGGCGGAGCTTGGCGGGATGGTATCATGGGTCTGATGAGGGACTGGGGCAGAGTGAAGGCGGACCTTGCGGGGTTCGTGGTGGGTCTTGGCTCGCTTGGGGTGCAGGTGGTGTTGATCCGGCGGCTGATGGCGGCGTTCACGGGCAATGAGCTGACCATCGGGATCGCGCTGGCGGCGTGGATGGCGTGGACGGGCCTGGGGAGCATGGTCACGGGCCGGTGGAGCGATCGGATCGAGAAGCCGGGCAATGCGCTCGCCTATGGGTTTTTCGCCGCGGCCGTGCTCATCATCCCCGCGGTGCTGGCGTCGGCGCGGATCAAGCAATGGCTGGGCGTGGGTCCCGGCGAGGCCGCGTCGCTGCCCGTGATCATCGCTTCGTCGTTCATCATCACCGGTCCGATCTGCGCGGTGTTCGGTTTTGCCTTCAACCTGGCGGCGCGGATGCAGAAGGACTTCCGGGCGGCGGCGGGCCGGGCGTACCGGTTCGAGGCGCTGGGCGCGGTGGCGGCGGGGGCGGGGCTGGCGGCGTGGTTTTCGGGCCAGGCGTCGCCGACCTCGCCAGCGCTCTTGATCTTGGTCATTTTGTGTATTGCGAGCGCGTTGATAAGGGAGCTCAAGCATGGAGGTGTTTGGTGGAAATCAAGGACCTCGTACCTGATATCGGTCGTCTTTCTGTACGGCACATGGGGATTGATGACGGTTCCTCGGCTGAGCAATTATTACCAGCGCGCCTATTGGGGCAAGCAGGAGGTATTGGGGTCCTTCGACTCCCGTTACGGTTATCTGGCGGCGGTGCGGGACGGGGACCAGGTCACGATTTTTTCGGACGGGACTCCGGCGGCAACGTTTCCGGACCCGGCGCATGACGAGGCGCTGGCGCACGTGGCGCTGGCGTCGTGCGGAGAGCCGTGGCGGGTGCTGCTGATCGGCGGCTCGTTCACGGGGATGGCGGGGGAGGTTTTGAAGCACGGGGTGGATCGGGTTGACTACGCGCAGATTGACCCGGGCTGGGTGGAGCTGGAGCGGGAGTTCGCGCCGGGGTTCAACAAGGTTTACGAGGACGGCCGGACCACGGTGATGATCGGCGACGGCCGCGCGTTGCTCGTGAAGGGGGATGCGCTTTACGACGCGATCATTGTTGATCTGCCGGACCCGTTCACGGCGGCGCAGGACCGGTATTACACGGCGGAGTTCATGATGGAGGCGCGGCGGGCCCTGGTTCCGGGCGGGGTGCTGGCGCTGACGGCGGGGACGACGCCTCCGAACAAGGTGTACACTGCGGGCCAGCTCGGGCTGCTGTCGGGGGTGATGCACACGGCGGGGGCGGTGTTCAGGCGGGTTGAGGTCCTGCCGCTGGATTTCAACCTGGTGCTGGCCGGAGATTCGCTCACGCCTTTTGCCATCGAGCCGGCCGCGATTGACGCGGTGCTCGGGGAGCGCGGCGTCCGGAGCTTTTACGCGTCCTCGAACCTGATCGGGCCGGACCTCGCGCCTCCGCTGCTCGCGGACATCAAGGCGCGGGTGGCCGAGGCCCCGGCCGTGATTGACCGCGACCTTTTCCCGCGCGGGTATTTTTACGGGATCATGCTCTGGGCGGAGCGGGCGTCGCCGTGGGCGCGGCGGGTGATCGCGGCGGCGGCCAAGCTGCCGGCGTGGTCGTTGCTGCTGATTCCGGCTCTGGTCCCGGCGCTGGGTCTGGGTCTGGAGCGCAGGGACCGGGCGGCGGGGGAGGCGGCGCTGGCGGCGGGGGTTTCCGGGTTCGCGGGGGTGGTGGTGGAGGTCGCGGTGATGATCGCGTACCAGGTGATGGCGGGCGCGGTTTACAGCGCGCTGGCCCTGCTCACGGCGTCGTTCATGGCGGGGCTGGGGCTGGGCGCGTGGGCTTCCGAGAAGGCGCGGGAGCGGGCGGGCCTGGTGACGATGGAGGCGGTGCTGGCGGGGTGGATCTTGCTCAGCATTTTGATCGTGGCCGAGGCGGGCGCGGCGGGGATGCGGGGAGGCGCGGCCACGATGATTTTCTGCGGCGTGCTTCTGGGCCAGGGCGCGGCGGCGGGGGCGGTATTCGCGGCGGCGGCGCGGCAGGCGGTGCGGCGGGAGGGCGAACTGGGCCGGTCGGTGGGGCTGGTTTACGGCACGGAGCTCCTGGGCAGCGCGCTGGGCGGGCTCGTGACGGGCGCGGTGCTGGCGCCGGTGTTCGGGATTGTGCTCGCGCTGGGGGCGGCGCTGCTGGCGGCATTGGCGCTGGTGATGCATTCTTTGTTCACACGGAGACACGGAGAACTCAGCGCGGCTCAAGGCCGCAACCAAAGAGTTTATTAACAAGGATATTCAGGATGTCAAGGATAAGATTTTATTATCCTGAATATCCTGTGCATCCTTGTTAAATAATTCTTTCAAGACCAAATGTTAGAGGGTGACAACTGATGGCGGAAAAATGCATCGGCCCGGTGCGGTTCATACCGGGAGAGAACAGGGGCCGTTACCCTTATTGCAACTCGGTATACATCGAGGGCGCAAGGATATTGATTGACCCGGCGTCGGACCGTGGGCGGCTCATGGAGCTGCGGGACGGCCCGGGGGTGAAGGAGGTCTGGCTGTCGCACTGGCACGAGGACCACTTCATGCACCTGGACCTGTTCGAGGGCGTGCCGTTCGCCATGCCGGCGCTGGAGACGGCGCCGCTCACGGACCCGGAGATATTCATGGACTGGTACGGAATTGACGACCCGGGTTTCAGGAATTTTTGGCGGCAGGCGCTAAAGGACACGTTCCACTTCCGGCCGCGGACGCCCTCGCGTACGTTTAAGGGTGGCGAGGAGATCGCGTTGCCGGGCGTTACGGTTGACGTGATCCACGTTCCGGGCCACACGCCGGGCCACCTCGCGTTCCTCTTCCGCGAGCCGGGCGTATTGTTCATGGCGGATTATGACCTCACAAAATTCGGGCCCTGGTACGGCGACCGCGACTCGAGCATCGAGGACACCATCGCCTCGGTGAACCGCCTGCGCCGCGTCCCGGCCCGCGCCTGGCTCACCGGCCACGAGCACGGCCTGTTCGAGAGCGAGCCGGGAGAGCTGTGGGACCGATACCTCGCCGTGATTGACGAGCGCGAAGAAAAGCTGCTCGCGTACCTCTCCGAGCCGCGCACCATCGTCGAGATCGTGAACCAGTGGATCGTTTACAAAAAGCCCCGCGAGCCCAAGGGCTTTTTCGAGTACGGCGAGCGGGCGCTGATGGCCAAGCACCTGGAGCGGTTGATCAGGGCCGGTTCGGTAATGGAAGAGGATGGTGAGTATCGGGCGACACCTTAAACGTCCGCGTCCTCAGAGACTTATCATGACTCCCTCGCGGCGGGCGATTTCCAGGACGGGGCGCTCCCCATTCTTTTCCCATTCGCGCTCGCCGCAGGGGATTGGCTCGATGCGGTCATCGGAATCGGCGGTGGCCAGCCACAGCTCCTCCACCTGTTCCACGCTGCGAGGCCCGTCAAATTCGGGCGCGATTACGATCAGGTCAATGTCGCTCCACTCCCTGTCCTCGCCCCGGGCGCATGAGCCGAAGAGCACGCCCCGGCTGGCATGAATGCCGTGCGAGGGAAGGCCCGCGAGGTAACGGCGCACCGCGGCTAAAATTTTGTCTTCAACCAATTCAGCGCCTCCTTTGCGGCCTCCAAGCGCTCACGGCCCGATGTTAAATTCAAGGACGCTTGTCCCGTATCCGGATAACGGCCCTCCAGTTGCCAGACATTGAACTTGCGTAAAAAGTTCATGCGTTCCGGAGGCGCATGGAGGCCGGCTTTTTCCGCCAGCAGCACAAGGTTATGCGTCTTGGGCGGCACTTGACCGGTATTATGGGTGAAGAGGGCCTTGAGTATCTTTTCCAATGCCAGGTGGCAGAAAAACAGAGCCTGCTGGATTTTCTTTTTCTCCAGCAATATCTCCGCTGACTCCATGTCGTCATCGGAGCCACTGCGCCAATAATCAACCTGTTTTTGGTTGTCCATCTATCTTTCTAAGGTACATGCAACAATGCCGCGAAGTCAATCGGGACCGTAGTCAATTTTTGGTTGACAACCCCACAGGGCCGGTCTATGATAATAATCAATCCGGTTTGCGAGGCGAATAAGGTTTATTCGTCTCGCTTATGGACAGCATGGTTCAGCCCGAGCCAACAAGGAAGAGGTCAATCATGAAGACTCGAACATTCCGGCTGATCTTGATCGCCTGCATCATGGCGATGCTCCCGGCGGTCATGGGTTACAAGTGCACGGATGACATGAGCAAGAAGGACAAGGACGGCGACGGGTACTCGTCGCGCCCCTCTCCGCACAAGCCCGCCGACTGCAACGATAACGACCCCAACAACTGGCGCTCCTGCGCCTCCTGCGCCGATTCCGACGGCGACGGCTCCTTTACCGGCTGCGATGCATACGCCACCATCCTGGGCCCGGACTGCGATGACCTGGATCCCGACAACTGGACGAGCTGCGCGACCTGCGGGGACTCGGACCAGGACGGATTCTTCGCGGAATGCGACGCGTACGTGAACATCGCCGGCCCGGACTGCGACGATGGCGACTCAACGGTCTGGCCGGGCGCTCCGGAGACCTGCGACGACGGGGTGGACTCGGATTGCGACGGGTGCGGCTGCATTGATTACCAGTTGCAAGGCCCGATCCTGCAAGTGACGGACGGAGAGGCCAACCGGTCAAACCAGGTCATGGTCTGGACCGGGAGCGAGTATGGCCTGGCCTGGCAGGACGACCGCGACGGCAACGACGAGATCTACTTCGCGCTGATCGCGGGTGATGGCGCCTCCGCCGGCGGCACTCTGCGCGTGACCGCGGACGCCGACCCCAGCCTCTCGCCATCCCTTGCCTGGACCGGGAGCGAGTTCGGGCTGGCATGGTCAGGGCCGGGAATTTATTTCCAGCGGCTGAGCGCCGAGGGCGCCATTATCGGTGATGCAATCGTGGTCGCGGCCACGGGGACCGAGCCGTCGCTGGCCTGGACCGGATCGGAGTTCGGGCTGGCGTTCAGTGATTCGACAGAGGCCTTATTCATACGCCTAATGAGTAATGGAACACTGGCCGGTCAGCAAGTAATGGTAGCTCACGATACATATGGGGTCAGGGAGCCTGTTTTGGCTTGGACAGGTAGTGAGTACGGAATGTTATGGAAAAGCTTGCCTCGGGTTTATTACGGAGCAATCTATCTGCCTTGTCCCTACCCTTATGGTGACAATCACGCAGGCGGGTATGTTAACTTCACTGGTTTAACTCAAGCTGGAGACACATTAGGAACACAGACATCGTTTTTGGCCTTCGGAACAGGAATGTCTTTGCTCTGGACAGAGCCGGGATTTGGAGTAGCCGCGAGTGCTTGTTATCCCCCACATTTTTCAAAATATGGAGTTCTGCCGACCTCGTGGCCTCCTCGTTTCGTAATGCTAATGATTTCCGACGAAGAAATCTCCTACCATGAGCCGTTTTCGGTGATGTTCCTCCGGGGCGTCGAGCCAACGATTGCCTGGACCGGTTCAGAATTTGGGGTCTCGTGGGTTTGGACGAAACCATATAAGCTTAACATGGGCATCTATTTTTCCCGTTTTTCCGCTGACCGTGTCGAGCTCCAAGTACCGACATTGGTAGCGCCTCCGTTGATGAATGGCCCCGATATCTCTCCCCATGGTGGCAATAGGCGGCCTTCTATGGTCTGGAATGGAAGTTCGTTTGCTATCGTATGGCAAGAACATCCTGATAGCTGGCCTGAATATGACAATTTGGTATTTGCCAGGTTAAACGAGATTTGCGAACCGTAAGGAGACAAGCCATTAGATAAATGAATTGAGCTGATTCGCGCACGGATCGGGAAAAAGGCGAGGCTTTAAGGCCGGCTCCTGCATGGGGACGCCGGCTTTTTTTATTTCCACGGGATGGTGCCTGGCGATCACCTCGGCGAGGCGGGGCCGGATGAATTGGTTGGCGATCCAGTTTTGTTCCTCGCGGGAGAGGTCGCGGCCGTAGAATTGTTCCAGGGTGAAGGGTTCTCCGAACTCGATCTTGAGTTTCGCGGGCAGGGGGAAGAGGGGGCAGATGGGGTCGTTGGGGTAATGGTCGCGCTGAATTTCCCAGACGATGGGGCAGGCGTTGTGGAAGCCGATCTGGGCCACGGGCACGAGCGGGACGCGGTAGTGCAGCGCAATGCGGACCACGCCGGTGAAAAACGGCTGGAGCAGATGGCGCTCTCGGAACGTCCCGGAATCGCCCTCCGGGTAGATCGCCACCAGGCCGGGGTAATTTTCCCCGCCGGGTCGAAGGTAAGGATCAATGTATTCGTACCTGATCCCTCCCCTGGTCCAGAGCGGGATCCCGCCGCCCACGTAGTATCTTCCCCACCTGCTGTTGAGAAAATGCCAGTTCTCCACGATGAGCACATGGATGTCGCGGTCTCCTCCGGCCAGGCTGAGCGCCACGATGTCCAGGTCGAGGCCACCGCTGTGATTGGCCACGATCAGGGCGGGCCCGTCCGGGATGCGCTCTTGCCCGATGATTTCCAGGCGGTGATAGTATTTGAAGAAGGCGCGGAAAAAGGCGCGGCGGCGGCGGTTGTAACGGGCGAATTTTTTCCGGTACTCCGCCATCGCCCGCACGTTCTTTTCGAACTCATTTTTACGCGGGTCTTCCATTAATTCATGCTTGTAGCGAAACGATCCTTTTTCAGCGCCAAAGGCGCGGAATTCTCCAGCCTGGGGTGTGAACCCCAGGAAGGGAGATCATTCAATGCTTTTCAGCGCTGAAGGCGCGACATAGAACTGTCTTTATCTCGCCCCTTCAGGGCTGAAAAGGATATTGGGGACGCCGAGATCCCAGGGTAGGCCGAGGACGGCCAACCCTGGGCTATCTTATTATCGCCCTTTCAGGGCGGAAGAAATAATCAACTAACGGCTTGATACACTACACTAGTTCTCTACCCGTTCCTGGTAAGAGCGGCAACAAGATTCAAGGGAACTGCTTCTTGACCTCTCCGGCTGCCCTGGGAGTGAGCGCGAATTTTTTGTTGAAGGGATTGCTTTCCGCCCGCGGCTCCGCAATCACCGCGCCTTGGGCGATGAGTTTTTCCAGGTGGGCCCAGGCGGTGGCGGCGGCGGGTCCGATGAGGTGGGGGTGGATGAGGCCGAGGTACATGGCTTTGACGAGGTCGCTCAAGTTAAGTGGGTCGGGCGCTTCGGCGAGGCACTTGACGATGCATATTTCGCGGAGCTCGCGGTGCTCGATGAGGTCGTGGACTCGCTTGGCCGGGTCATGCACGATAGGGCCGTGTCCGGGGAGGATGAGGTCGAGGGTCATGGCCTGGACGGAGTGGAGCGAGCGCATGTAAGCTGCCATGTTGCCCTCCGGCGGGGCCACGAGGGACGAGCCGTCGCCGGTGATGAGGTCGCTGGTGAAGAGGATGCGGCGGCTGGCGTCGTGAAGGATGACGTGGCCCGGGGAGTGGCCGGGAGCGAGGATCACGTCGAGGGTGACGGGGCCGGCAATGATCCGCGCGCCCTCGGTGATGGGGCGGTCAATTCTTCTTCCGGGGAAGCGGCGCTCTATGGATGGCATGTCGGCGGGGTGGGCGAGGACCGGGGCGCCGGTTTGGTCGCGGAGCCGCCATGCGCCACCGGCGTGGTCAACGTGGCCGTGGGTGAGGATGATGCGCTGGAGAGCGGCGCCGCCGATGGCGGCCAGGACGATTGCGACGTCGTCCTCCCGGTCGTAGCCGGAGTCAATCAGGGTGAGCTGGTCGTCGCCCACGAGGTAGAGGTTGGGCGCCTGCCAGGCGGAGCCGGGCTTTTGCGGCGGCGTTACCCGGCGGATGCCGGGGATTATTGATTCGACGGCTTCCATGTCGGCTCCGGGGCATTAGTAAGATTTATTTTTTTGCCGCAGATGAACGCAGATTAACGCAGATAAGAAATATTTTGGTAACGTCCCAAAGGTGGGGGACAGCGATCTAAAAAAAACTATTATGCGCTGATCCCCATGAGTTAAACCGAAAGATCTCGTGAGGCAAAGAATTTTTGTATTTATAGAAAAGAGTGAAGAGAAGAGTTGAAGCCGGGAGCTGTTAACATGGCGTAATATCAATAATATGTTGGTGGGGAGAGAGAATGAATAGGGTCTGGATATGGTCATCAGTGAGGAGATCAGGTGATGTTCTTTGACCTCGACCATGACATTTCCTTCATGCCCTCGATTAGAGCTCCAAGACCCTTCCATCCAATGTCTCCCCCACTTTTGGGACATTACTAATATTTTTGTTTCTGAATTTTTATCTGTGTTCATCTGCGTTCATCTGCGGCAAAATTTTTTTTGCTCCTCCCCTAGAAGCTCCACGGCTTGCAGATGATCTCTCGGACCTTGATGTCGAAGAAGCGGTTTGATGAGTTGGCGCGGATGATGAGGGCGGTGTCCCATCCGCGTCCGGTTCCGCCCAGGGCGATGATGTCGTCAAAGGGGATGAGGCCGGCGTCGGCGGCCATGGCGGTTATTTCGATGGCAACCTTGGTCCCCTGCCCGAAGATGCGCAGGGCGGCGTTGACGATCTCGGTCTGGGAATAGCCGCCGAAGCGGGTGGAGATGGCCTTGTTGATGTTGCGGGTGGCGAGGGTGGCGGTGAGCACGAAGTGTCCGGCCTTGGTGACGGCCTCGCGGATCCGGGGGTCGAACTCGCCTTTGCCCTCCTCGCCAAAGCCCACGTTGTGGGTCACGGCCACGATGGTGACGTTCGGCCCCGCTTCCTTTACGAGCTTGTCCACGCTCGTGCCCACGGTGGCGGCGGCCACGATGTGCTTGAGGCCCCGGTCGCGGGCGGTTTCCAGGGCCGCCTTGATGACGGCATCGGTGTTTTGGGGTCCTGCCTTTTCAAAGTACATATTTATTCCCCCTGAATGTTTTCACGCAAAGGCGCAAAGCGCGCAAAGAAAAATTGTCAGAATATTTCTTTGCGTCCTTTGCGCCTTTGCGAGGGATAATAATTTCATTTTAAGGCGATTCGCCTTCCATGCTGTCCCAGAGCACGTCGAACTGGAGGTCGAAGTAATCGAGGATTTTAACGCCGACCATGATGTAGTGCTGCTTGCCGGCTACGGTATAGGGCACGGTGATGATGGATGATGAGACGAAGACGGGCGCGCCGAACTTGATGTTGGTCCGGGCCTGGGCCTTGGCCGAGAGGAGGGAGCGGGCGGCGGCGGACTGGAAGAATTCGTCCACCTTGCGCACGTAGGGCGGGGGCAGGGCGGCGCGGAGGTTGGTGTCATTGAGTCCCGGGTCCTCGCCGGGGGCCAGGCGCTGATTAAGGTCGGCGACCTGGAGGCGGATGCCGTTCTGCTCCTCCCGCATCTCGCCCAGCACCTTGGTCATGTCCTGCAAGGAAGCGGAAAGATCGGGATCAATCTTGGCGACGGGTGCGGGCGTGACCATGGGACCGGGAACCTTGGCCGGCCATTGCCGGACCAGGAGCGCTCCGGCCGCCGCGCCGGCCAGGGCGGCCAGTAGGGCGAGCGCGATGAAGGTGGTCCTGGTTTTTTTGTCCGGAGAGCCCATTATTTATTCCCGTCTAGATGTTCCTGGTATTTTAGGTCTGGTTTCGCACAGAGGCACAGAGTTCACGGAGAATTATTAATTAAATATCTTTCTCTGTGTTCTCTGTGCCTCTGTGCGAGAAAAATCCCATGTTTTCCTGATAGCTTTTAGTGTCCATGCGCCGCGGCTGGTTCCTCGGCCTCCGGCTTGTTCTCCACCCGTTTCTTGATGGCCTTCACCCAATCCTCGTGGAGTTTGTTCAGGTCGTCCTCGGTGACCATGAGCTTGACCACGGGGAGCAGGGCGCCGGTGAAGATCTCGCGGGAGGTGACGAGGGTCTTGCCGCCCTTGTCCTTGAAATCAAAGCTGTGGATGGCATGGAACACTCCCTTGACCCCTCCCTCCCAGGCCAGGCGGCCGGGTTTCTGGAAATCCACGACCGACACCTTGAGGGGCACGGACGCCGGGCCGCCGATCATAACGCTCATCTTGATTTTCGTACCGCAGGTGACGGACTCGTAGCCGCCGGCCAGCGACGCCTTGGGCATGAACGGCTTCCACTGCGGCCAGCTCTTGACGTCCATCATCGCGTCCCAGACCTCGACCGCCGGGGCCTCGACCTCGATTGACTTCTCCACCTTCAACTCGGCCATGATCGCACTCCTTGATAGATTTTTTCTGCTGATGGGCGCGGCCGACGCCGGCTGCGCTGCGTTGCATCTTTATTTCGCCCCTTCAGGGCTGAAAAGGATATTATGGCCACCGCTATCCCAGGGTAGGCCGAAGACGGCCAACCCTGGGCTATCTTATTATCGCCCTTTCAGGGCTGAAGAATAAGAGCCGATCAGATTGAAACCGAACATTATCCTAGCACTTACTCGACCGTGATAGTAGTCCGCCCCTCGTCCGGTATGACGACGGTGGTGGTCATAACTCCCTCGCTGATACCTTCGAGCGCGCCCGGGATCATGCAGCCGGAGATTTTGCGGGGCGGGCAGGGCAAATAGATGGACACCTTGACCTCCTCGCCGGGCACGCCCGCGACGTCAATGGAGACCATGCCGGCCGCATAGCTGATTTTAGGGAAGCGCATCACGCTCAGGGTCACGAACTTGCCGGTCTCGCCGATCACGGCCATGCCGTTTCCGAGCATGGGGCAGAGCACGTAATAGAAGCCGTTGTTTTGGGGCATGCGGCCGAAGGCGATTTTGTCGGCGTCGAGTTCGAGCTCGCGGGTGCGCCAATTATAGACCATGTACTTTCCGGAGAGGCCGAGGTCGGCGAGCGACACTGACGGGTCACGCATGGATGCGGGCCGGATGTTGAAGCCGGCCAGGTACACGGTCTCGCCGATGTCGTGTTTCGAGCCGGTGGTGACGATCCACGGTTTTTTGTTGTCCAGGAACATGAGGTCAATGGGCGTGGCGGGCCGGTCGGGCTTGAGGAGCACGCCGTCCTTGCGGCAGGTGCGCATGAGGAGCTCTGGGTCCGCGTAGCCGATACGGTCGGAGGGGCCGACCACTCCGGCCGAGAGCACGGAGATGAGCGCTTCCTCCAGCGGCCACTTCTCGGAGCGGACGGGGCGCTGGCCGGGCGCACTCTGGAAGTTGTCTTTGAACGGCCACAGCCCGACGGCGTAGGCGAACATGGAAGTGGTGTGAAAGTTGGGCCAGTAATAGTCCTTGAGAATGCCGGCCTGGTAGTCGTCGGAGCAGCGGACCTGGGTTATATTGTCGTGTTTGATTTGCTGGAGGAAGAACTCGGGCGACGCCATGCAGAGTTGCATGGTGAGCCCGCGGGCGGAAGCCGTGTCGGCCATGGAATCGAACCAGGACTCGGCGTTGTGGAGCCCGTCGCGGAGCCACGGGATCATGTTCATCTGGGTGACCAGCCAGTCCTGCTCGTACACCTGCACGCCATAGCTCACGGCGTTGTCCATGATCTCGTCCCAGAACTTGGGGTCAATGGGCAGGGCCGGCCGCTTGCTTCCGGTTCCGTAAACGCATTGGTAGCGCGCGCAATAGGGCGAGTCCTGGTTGTACCAGCGGTTGTGGGCCTCGAGCGGGAGGCCGAGCGCCTGCTGGAACGCGGGCAGGCCCTCAGGGAACAGCTCCGGGATCGGCTCCCACAACAGCGAGCCGCCGCGGAAGGCGTTAAGCAGGTTGTTGGTCCGCGCCTTCGGATACCACCAGGAATCGAGCTGAAAATAGCCGAACGGGATGCCCTTCGCGTCCGCGTCCTGCTTCACCGCCAGCAGGGTGTCATGGTAGTTCATGCCCTTTTCGGTCTTGTAATAATAATAGGCCCCGTTGTCGGTCCAGTAGCCCAGGTACTTGAGGCCCACGTCGGCGTATGCGTCGGGCCGCTGGTGCTGGTGCCAGGCCCGGAGCACGTCGCCCCATTTGAGGATGGTGGCGTTGATGCCGTGGCCGGAGACGACCAGGACTTGGTGGGTGGTCCCGGCGGGAATTTTTTCGATCATGCCGCCGAACCCGCAGAGCCACTCGCCCCTTACCGGCGCCTGCATGGCGGCCAGGAAGTTGTCGAGCGGCGAGATCACGATGGCGTCGAGGCTGTCGTTATAGAGGATGATGGGTCCGCTGGTGGCGACCGGCTTCAAGGAGTAGGGCGAGAAGGCGTCAACCTTGAAGGTAAGCACGCGGCCGTAGCCGTCCGGCGCCTTGATCGCGGGCGCGGCAAAGGCGGGCTTGAAGTAATCGCCGGTGGGGGCGTTGATTTCGAGCCGGGTGGTGGTCTCGATCACCGTGGCATCGTCGCGGCCGGGCACGGGATAGACCAGGGCGTCGAGAGCGGCCGTGCCGGATGGAAGCTTTAAAACCAGGGCCTTGGTTTTGACCGGTCCGAGGACGGTCTCGATTTCCTTGACCGATGCCTCGGCGGCGGGCAACAGCTCGACCAGGTCCTGGCCCGGCTTCGCGGCGTCGGCCGGCCATAAAAAGCGGTAGGAAAAATTCGGGCCGTCCGCGCCCCATGACGCGGGCGGGCCGAGCCAGAGCGCGGCGAGCATGGCGGCCACAATTACCGACCTTGTCCTTTTCATTATCTCCCCTCTCCCTGGAATGGCTTGATCGCTGATGCCGGGCCACTTGATGGCGGAGCCAATATATCCTAACAATCGCGGTCCTCGCTTTCAAGAAGCGGCACGGCCGGTCGCTTCAGCGGGCGTTTTGGGTCAGAGCTTCAGTTTTCAGTTAATATCGGGGTGGTCGAAGCTCGGACTATTTCATTATTAACTGAAAACTGAAGCTCTGACCCGTCTGGTTCCCGGCCGCCGCTATTAGCTGGCATCCGTCCCGCGCATCTGGTATTTTCATACCGCGAGAATCGTCATGAACAAGATCACTCCCATGCTCAAGCAGTACTTTGAGATCAAGGAGCAGTACCCTGACTGCATCCTGTTCTTCAGGATGGGCGATTTTTATGAGATGTTCTATGACGACGCGGTGAAGGCGTCGAAGGCCCTGGAGATAACCCTCACCACGCGGAACCACGGGATGCCGGAGGCGGTGCCGCTGTGCGGGGTGCCGTATCACGCGGCGGACACGTACCTGGCGCGCCTGGTGGACGCGGGGTTCAAGGTGGCGGTATGCGAGCAGGTGGAGGACCCGAAGAAGGCCAAGGGCTTGGTGCGGCGGGCGGTGACGCGGGTGATCACGCCGGGCACGTCGCTGGCCCCGGGCCATCTCTCGGCCAAGGAGCCGCGCTACCTGGCGGCGGTGGCCGTGAATGACACGGGCCTGGGCCTCGCCTTCATTGATTATTCGACCGGCGAGTTCAAGGCCACGGAGCCCATGGGGGTGGCGGAGCTTGTGGACGAGCTGGGGCGTCTGAGTCCGGCCGAGGTGCTGATCGCGCGGGAGGGCCTGGACCACGCGGCGCTCGGTCCGGCGATCAAGGAGTTCGCGGCGCGCTCGGAGCCGGCTTGTCCTCTTGCCCACCCGCCGGAAGGGGCGTTCGACGAGGCGGGAGCCAGGAAGACCTTGCTCCATCACTTCGGCGCGGAGACGCTGGAGGGCTTCGGGGTCGAGGGTTTTCCGCTGGCCATCAGCGCGGCGGGCGCGCTGCTTTATTATCTGGAGGAGACGCAGGAGCCGGAGGAAGCGCCGGCGTTCGAGATCTCGGGCGACGAGCCGATCACGATACCGCGTCCGCTCTCGCACATTACGTCGCTCTCCTATTACACGACCGCTGACTACATGATTCTGGACGAGGTGAGCAAAAGGAACCTGGAGCTCACGCGCACGCTCCGGGACCAGAAGAGCAAAGGCTCGCTGTTCTGGCTCATTGACATGACGGCGACTCCGATGGGCGGCCGCGCGCTGCTAAGCTGGCTCCACTATCCGCTGCTCGACCCGGCCGCGATCAATGAGCGGCTCGACGCGGTCGAGTATTCATTGGAGAACCACGCCTTCCGCCTCGACCTGCGCGACCTCATGGAGCACGTGACCGACCTGGAGCGCCTCACCGCGCGCGTGTCCTTCGGCTCCGCCCACGCCCGCGACCTGGCGGCCGTGCGCGAGACGCTCAAGCTGGTGCCCAAAATAAAAGGGGTGCTGGCGCACGGGGAGTCAGCGCTGCTTCAGGAGATCCACGGCCGGCTGGACGCGCAGGAGGAACTGGTAACGCTCCTCGACCGCGCGCTGGTGGACGACCCGCCGTTTTCGCTCCGGGAAGGCGGAATCATCCGGAGCGGCTACTCCACGGAGATTGACGAGCTCACCGCGCTCATGCGCGACGCCAAGTCCGTGATCGCCCGCATGGAGGCTACCGAGCGGCAGCGCACGGGCATCGCGAGCCTCAAGGTCAAGTACAACCAGGTGTTCGGCTATTACATCGAGGTGACCAAAGCGAACCTGCGCCTGGCGCCGGCCGACTACATCCGCAAGCAGACGCTGGTGAACGCGGAGCGCTTCATCACGCCGGAGTTGAAGGACCTGGAGACCAAGATCCTGGGGGCGGAGGAGCGGCTGACCGAGCTGCACTATGAGCTGTTTTGCGAGCTGAGGGATAGGGTCGCGGCGCGGGGCGCAAAGCTCGCCGAGACGGCGCGGGAGCTCGGGCGGCTGGACGCGGTGTTGGGGCTTGCCGAGCTCGCTTCGCGCAAGCGCTTTACGCGTCCGCAGGTTGACGGGGAGGACCGGATCGAGATCAAGGGCGGGTGGCACCCGGTGATCGCGGAGCTGGTCAAGTCCGAGCGCTTCGTGCCCAATGACGTGCGGCTCGACAACGACGACCACCAGATCCTCATCATCACCGGTCCGAACATGGCGGGAAAATCCACGGTGCTGCGCCAGACCGCGCTGATCGTGATCCTGGCGCAGATGGGCTCGTTCGTGCCGGCGGAGGAAGCCGCGATCGGAGTGGCGGACCGCATCTTCACGCGCGTGGGCGCCTCCGACGTGCTGGTCCGCGGCATGAGCACCTTCATGGTCGAGATGACCGAGACCGCCAACATCCTCCACCACGCCACCAATAAGAGCCTGGTGCTGCTCGACGAGATCGGACGCGGCACCTCCACCTTTGACGGACTATCCATCGCCTGGGCCGTGGCCGAGTTCCTCCACGACACCCCCGGCCACCAGGCCAAGACCATGTTCGCAACCCACTACCACGAGCTGGTGGACCTCACCGAGACCCGCGAGCGCATCAAGAACTATCACATCCTGGTCAAGGAGTGGGAGGGCAACGTCATCTTCCTGCGCAAGATGGCGCCGGGCTCAACCAGCCGCTCCTACGGCATCCAGGTGGCCAGACTCGCCGGGCTGCCCTCGCCCGTGATCGAGCGGGCCAAAGAAATTCTCGCGAACCTCGAAGCGGTGGAGCACGATCCAGCCGGCCGGCCCGTGATCGGCAAGTCCGCCAAAGGCGCGCACAATAAGGTTGGGTCCGCGCAGCTCAACTTCTTCACCCGTCCGGCGGACCCGGCGGCCGACGACATCGTGAGCCGCGTCAAGGCGCTGGACCCGCAATCACTCACGCCGCTGGAGGCCCTCACCATTCTCGACGAGCTGAAAAGCCGGCTGCTCAAGAAGTAGCGGGCGGTGCCAGAACCGGATAAAATAACGGCGGATTCAGAAACCGCGCCGGGAGGAGAGAGATGAAACAGGAATTTAAGATCGGTTTTGTGCCGGCGAGCCGCGGCTTTTTCAGCCAGGAGCTGGCCATGAAGATGCGCGACCTGACCATCGTGGCGATGACGCGGGCGGGTCTTGCGCCGGTGGTCCCGGGCCCGGAGCTGACTCGCAACGGGCTCGTGGAGAGCCACGGGGAGGCGATGAAGGCGGCGAAGTTGTTCCGCGAGCAGCACGTGGCGGGCGTGGTGGTGGGCGCGGTGAATTTCGGGAACGAGGTTCCGGCGGCGGAGGCCGCGATCGGCGGCGCGCACGGCGGTCCGATCTTTTTGTTCGGCTGCAAGGAAGAGGGCAAGCTGACGCCGACGTCGGACCGGCGCGACGCGTTCTGCGGGCTTCTGTCCATTGCCACGGCGCTTCGGCGGCGCGGCGCGAAGTACGTGTTCCCCAAGGTGGCCAACACCTACCCGGACGAGCCGGCCTTTATCAAGGAGCTCGCCGACTTCGGCGCGATGTGCCGGGTGGCGCGGGGGATCAGGGGCGCGGTGTACGGCCAGTTCGGGACGCGGCCGCGCGAGTTCGAGACGTGCGTGTTCGACGAGGCCTCGCTGCTCCGGAGCTTCGGAATCAAGGTGGTGCCGCTGCCGCTCTCGGAGATTTTCGGGCTTGCGGGAAAGTTGGATGACCAGGGCCGGATCAAGAAGACGGTGGAAGAGCTCAAGAAGACAGCGAGCGCTGGCGGGGCTGACAAGGCGGCGCTTACGAAGCTCGCGCGCCTCGAGATCGTGCTGCGCGACAAGGTCGCGGAGTTCGAGATGAGCGGCATCGCGATCCAGTGCTGGACCTCGATCCAGACCGACTACGGGGTGACGCCGTGCGTGATCATGGGGCGGCTGGACGAAGAGGGCATACCCGCGGCGTGCGAGGTGGACATTCACGGGACCTTGTCCATGCACATGCTGGCGCTGGCGGCCGGCCGCGCGTCGGCGCTGGCCGACTGGAACAACCGCCACTACAAAAGGAAGAACGTGTTCTCGGCCTGGCACTGCGGCGTGTTCCCGCCGAGCTTCACTAAAAGGAAGCGCGTGATGTCATACCACAAGATCGTGGCGGACACGGTGGGCGCGGAGAACGCGTTCGGGACGGTGGAGCTGGAGACCGACCCCGGCCCGGTGACGCTGGCCCGGATCACCGAGAGCGGAGACGGCGCGTGGAAGCTCTTGATCTGCGAGGGCGACGTGGTAAAGGCTGACGGCTCGACGTTCGGGGGCAACGCCTGGGTGGAGGTCAAGGACCTGGACACATTATACGGCGCGCTGCTCCGCGACTTTCCCCACCACACCGCCATTGTGCCCGGCCACGTGGGCCGGATCCTGGAAAAGGCCGCCTACTTCCTGGGCATGGAAGCGGTGATGCCGCTCGGACTGATGAAGGACTGAGGACAAAATCGAGCCGAAGATAACCGCCAAGACGCCAAGGCCGCCAAGAAATTATATTTTAAAAATTCTTCTTGGCGGTCTTGGCGTTATTCTTCGCGCTTATTGTTGCCGGCCCATAACCTGATCCATAAGCTTCATTTGTTCCTCGATCACGATGCCCGCTTCCTTTTTTCCGAAGATGGTTGTGCCCGGCTCGTAGGATGAGCCCTCGCTGAACTCGTCCGGTTCGGCGCAGTACCAGTAGAAATCGTTGGCCAGGCCGACGACCAGGGGATGAGTTATGCCGGGCCGGAGAGCGGAGTCGCGGAGCTGCTTGCCGGGCGTCGCGGTCATCTCCACGGGCACGGCGAGGAGTGCGAGGTCGCCGATGCGCACGGCCTGGAGGGTGAGCGCGGGGAAGAGGGCGTGGGTCGCGCGGGCGGAGAGCGGGAGGCCCATGATGTGGCCGGGCCCGGGGACGCTCTCACGCATGAGGGCATAGCTCACCGGCGCGGCGGGAGCGGGGAAGGCAGTGTCCAGCGCGGCAATCACGGCGTCGCCCATTTGCGATCCGATCCTCTGTCTCCAGGTCCAGTCATCGGCGCCGTCGTCGAGGACGATGGGTGTCTGGTCGCCCTCGGCGCCGTTCATGAACATGGCGACCGCGCCGGACGCCGCGGCCTCGATCCGGTCCATGGCCACGCCGGGCCATTCCGCTGTGATCAGCATGTTATCGGCGCCCATGATGGTGGCGTGGGCCGCGAAGTGAAACAGCACGGCAATGGGCGCGCCGTCCGCGCCGTCGAAGCGGACCACGGTAAGGACCGGATTGGTGGGGCCTGCGGCTGGCGCGGCGCTCTTGGAGTGCCGGGTGGTGTAGCTGTAGTCCTTGCCAAAGCGGCGGTTGCGCACGAGGCCGGGCAGCTCGGCCGCGGCGATGCGCATGGCCGCGGGCTCCCGGGCCGCGTCCGCGGCCTTGACGGCGGCGGCGATCTTGTGCGCGAGCTCGGTGGTGAAGGCGTCGTTATAGCGGCCGAACAGGGCCTGGAAGAGCGCGTTCTTGTCGTAGCCGGCCGGTCCTGAGTGGGAGTGAGTAGCGCAGAGCAGGAGGTTATCGTCGCCGTAATTCGTGCCGGCAAGATCGGCAATGACTTTTTCCCGGAGCGCGGCAGAGACGGAGACGAGATCGCAGCTCACGAGGGCCACGCTCCTCGCGCCGTCGCTAACGGTGATGGCCTTGCAGTGGATGGGGTCGTGGACGCCGCGGGCGGGCCGGAGCAGACGCGCGCTGTAGCCGGCCAGGGGCACGCGGCGCGCGGAGAGGTCGGGAGTGATATCGGCCACGGCGGCGCCGGCGGAGAAGACTGATTCATCAGCGGCCGCCGCCGAGAACAGGATGATGAGTCCGCTGGCGAGGACGATTAAGGCGCGACGCAAAATTTTCATTTATTCGCTCGCCATGAGCTTCCTGACCAGCAGCATCTGCTCGCCGATGACCACGCCGGCCTCGATCTCGCCGAAGATGGTGTTGCCAACCTCGTAGCCGCCCTTAGGAAAATCCTCGGGGGTGGCGCAATAGAGCAGTGTGTCGTTGGCGAGTCCGGCGACGATTGGATACCTGGCGCCCTGCCCGCGCGCGCCGCTTTTCAGGGTCTGGCCGATGGCGGTGACCATCTCCAGCGGCGCGGCCATGAACACGACGTCGCCCACGCGCACGGCCTGGAGCGGGAGCTCGGGAAAATAGTGCTTGATGAGCGCGGAGGGCACGTGGTAGCCCATCACGACCTTGCCCGGCGGCATGGCGCGGCGCTCCATGACCGCCGTGACCGGCGCGGCGGCTACGGTAGCGGCGTTGTCCAGGGCGGCGAGCGCGGCGTCGGCCACTTTTACCCCGATGATGTCGAGGTACTCGAAGTCCGTGTGGTCGTCCTGGTCCATGGCGGGCGCCTGGTCGCCCTCGGCGCCGTTCATGTAGAGGGCCACGGCGCCGGGCAGCGCGGCCTCGATTTTTTTCTGCATCGCGCCGGGCCAGTCGGCGGAGAGTTGCATGTTGTCCGGGCCGAGCACGGTGCCGTGGGTGGCGAAGCTCACGAGCACGGCGATGGGCTTGCCGTCCTCGCCCACGGCCTCGACCACGGTGACGGCCGGGTCAATGCTGTTGCGCGGATTGTTGGGCTCGTAGGCGGATGAGAAGCGGCGGGTATCGTAGTTGTAGGAGCCGGCCGGGTCGCGGCGGTTCCGGGTGGCGTCGGGAGCGGATGCGGTCCCGACTTTGAGCACGGCGGGCCGCATGGAGGCGTCGGCCTGTTTCACGGCGGCCCCGATGCGGTCCGCGGTCTGCTGCGTGAGCTTATCGTTGTATTTTCCGAAGACGACGCCGGCGATTCCGTTGTTGAGCATGGCGCCGGGCCCGGAGTGGGTATGGCTCGCGGCCATGAGCAGGTTATGGTCGTCAATGCCGGTTCCCTGGACGGCGGCCAGGACCTTTGCGCGGAGGTCCGGGGAGATGCCGACCATGTCGCAGGTGACGATGGCGGCCTTATTAGCGCCGTCGCTGACCACCAGGGCCTTGCACATGATGGGGTCGTGCACACCCTCCATCGGCTTCGGCCCGCGGTCGCCGTAGCCGGAGGACGGGACCTTCATGGCACTGAGGTCAGGAGTGATGTCGGCGGCGGCGGCCCCGGCCATGAAGGCGGCGGAGGCCGGGATGGAAAGGGCCAGCGCGACTAACACTATGAGGCCGGCGCAAAAGACTTTTACCTTTTTCATGGTCCCTCCAGTTTTTCTGGCGATTTGCCGTATCAGATAAGAAACAAGGATTATAAGGATGTCAAGGATAATTTTTAAAAATCTTATCCTGTGAATCTTGAATATCCTTGTCGCTTTTTTAATTCTTCTTTTCGGGCCTCATCACCTCATTACCTGGCGGGCCAGGAGCATCTGCTCGCCGATGAGGAAGCCGGCCTCGATCTTTCCGAACACGGTGTTGTCCACCTCGTAGCCGCCGCGCTCGAACTGGTCGGGCGTGGCCGCGTACATGCCGTGGTCGTTGGCAAGGCCGGCGACCAGCGGATACGGGACGCCCGCGCCCCGGGCGCCCGCCTTCATGGTGAGACCGATCGAGGCAATGGCCTCGACCGGCAGCGCCATGAACACCACGTCGCCCATGCGCACGGCCTGGAGCGGCATGGCCGGGAAGTAATGCTTGATCAGGGCCTTGGGCACGGTCATGTCCGCGAGCTTATTGGTGGTGGGCGGGACGGCGATGCGGGCCATGACGCCGCGCACCGGCACGGCCGTAACCGGCTGGGCGTCGTCCATGGCCGCGATCACGCCGTCGGCGACTCTTCCGCCGATGATGCCGAGGTAGTCGAGGTCGGAGTTATTGTCCTGGTCCATGGCGGGCGCCTGGTCGCCCTCGGTGCCGTTCATGTACATGACCACGTAGCCGGGCGCGTGGGCCTCGACCTTGGCCCGGGCCGCGCCGGACCAGTCGGCGGAGAGGTCGAGGTTCTGGGCGGAGAGCACGGTCCCGTGGGTGGCGAAGTGGAAGAGCAGCGCGATGGGCGATCCGTCCTCTCCGTCCACCTTGATCACGGTGAGGGCGGGGTCAATGAGGTTCTCGGGGTTGTCGGGGTCATAGGCGGAGCTGAAGCGGCGGGTGTCGTAGTCATAGGAGCCGGCCGGGTCGCGGCGGTTGCGGGTCGCGTTGGCTACCGTGGTCACCGCGACCTTGAGCACGGCGGGCTTCATGGAGGCGCGGGCATCCTTCACGGCGGAAATGATCTGGTCCGCGGTCCACTGGGTCAGCTCCTCGTTATAGGCGCCGAAGCCGAGGCGCGCGATCAGGTTGGGCATCATGTTGCCGGGCCCGGAGTGGGTGTGGCTGCACGAGAAGAGCAGGTTGTCGTCGCCGATGCCGGCGCCCGCGAGCCCGTCCAGCACTTTCCTCCGCAGCACGGGCGGCGTGCCCATCAGGTCGCAAGTCACGATCACGGCCTCGCCCTGTCCGTCGCCCATTGCCAGCGCCTCGCAATACACCCGGTCGTGCACTCCGGTCATGACCTTGTGCGAGAAATAGCCGATGGAGTTGACCTTCCACTTATGCACGTCCGGTGTAATGTCGGCAAGGGCAGCCCCGGCCTGGAAGGTCTGGGCGAAAGAGGCCGCGGACCAGGATAAAAGTCCGCACAGGACCATAACCGCGATAAGCCATCTCTTTGTTCCGCGCATGTTATTTCTCCCTCATAAAATGTTCTGGAGGCGGCATCTGGAACATCCGACTGCCGCCAATGCACTCTCAATAATATACAATATTCTCGCCGCCGGGTCAGCAAGAGGCTGTATATCTTATCTGAATGCTCTCAACCGTATCAATCAGTCATCTGAACTTTACTTCATGCCGTTGCGAACGTTTGACAATAGTCTCGTGGTGAATTAACTTATGATTAGTGATATGATACGAATCTGGCCGTAAGGATGAAAATCCGTTTTTACATTGACCCGGAGACCGAAGAGCCGCACCTGTATCGCCATGGAGTCACCGAAGATGAAGCCACCATCGTCATTAAATTTGCGGGTGAAGACAGGTCAGGGCGCGATGGATGCCGGATCGCCCTGGGGCAAACGGCGGCGGGCAGGTATTTGAAGGTCATCTACGTGCGCGATCAGGGATCCGAGAATTTATTTGTGATCACAGCCTATGAATTGAAAGGCAAACCGTTGGCCGCATATCGGAAGCGGCAGCGCAGAAGGGGACTCATATGAGAAAGAACAAATTTCCCTCAGGCTGGAACGAAGATCGGGTGAGCAAGGTGCTCGCTCATTATGAGGAACAGTCCGAAATCGAGGCGGTCGCGGAGGATGAAGCGGCCTTCGAGCTTCCCGGCCATACCCTGATGGAAATTCCCACCGACCTGGTCCCGTTGGTGCAGGAGCTGATCACCAAGCATCAGTCTTGAATAGATTCCGATAGCTTGCACCCTCCTCGCTTAAGAACACTTCGATATTCCAATCAGTAAATCCAGGCCATAATACTCTTTTCACGTTCGCACTTAATCACTTTGTCATTTGGCCACGGTCTCCCATCCTCTTCGGGAGAGGTCCCAATAGATGAAGGCGCCGGCGGCGAGGCCGAGGAGGATGAGGAGGGAGCCGGGGAGGAATTCTTTCATGATGATTTTGCCGACTCCGAAGAGGAAGGCGTAGATGAGTCCGCAGCCGGCGATCCAGTCGAGGAAGGAGTAGAAGAGGTTGTCGGTGATTTTGACGGAGTCGCCGAGTCGGTCACGGACGGGCTTCCATCCGGGTCCGGCGGGCCGGGCGCGGCGGAAGAAGTTGTCGAGCACGGAGTCGGACTCGGGGGCGGTGATCATGGTGGCGATGAGCCATGCCGCGGTGGTGAAGGCGACGGTGATCATGATCTCGTAGGCGAACGCGGTCTCTTCCGGGAAGACGATCCACTTCGCGCCCTGCATGAATTTGAGGGAGAGGGATACGATGAGGGCGGCGAGCATGGCGGAGATTTCGGACCAGGCGTTGATGCGCCACCAGAACCATCTGAGGATGTAAACGAGTCCGGTTCCGGCGCCGATGGTGAGGAGGAGTTCCCATCCGCCGGTCTGGGACTGCATGATGTATCCGACGAGCCCTCCCGTGATCATGAGGAAGACGGAGAGGACGCGGGCGAAGTTGATGTAATGGCCCTCGGTCGCGTGTTTGTTGATGAAGCGCTGGTAGAAGTCCTTGACCACGTATGAGGTGCCCCAGTTGATATGGGTGGAGATGGTGGACATGAAGGCGGCGGCGATGGCGGCGAGCATGAGTCCGAGCATTCCGGTGGGGAGGTAGTTGACCATCATGAGGATATAGCCCTCGCGCGGGTTCTTGATGTCGGGGTAGAGGACGACGGCGCAGAGCGCGGTGAGGATCCAGGGCCAGGGCCGGATGGCGTAGTGGGCGATATTGAACCAGAGGGTGGCGAGGAGCGAGTGTTTCTCGTCCTTGGCCGAGAACATGCGCTGGGCCACGTAGCCGCCGCCTCCGGGCTCGGCGCCCGGATACCACGATGCCCACCACTGGACCCCGATGTAAGTGAAGAAGAGCACGGGCGGCAGCCAGAGGGCTTGGCCGACCGGGGGCAGGACGGAGAGGAAGGTGTCCACTTTTTCGGGCGAGCCGGCGTGTTCGAGCAGCCGGGCCTTGAGCCCGTCAATGCCGCCGATGGCTCTCAAGCCAAAAACGGAGAGGGCGATGGAGCCGGCCATGGCGATGACGAACTGGAAGGCGTCGGTGATGACGACTCCCCACAGCCCGGAGAGCCCGGCATAGAATACGGTGATGACGAGGCACACGGCGATGGCGACCCAGCGGTCGAGGCCGGTGGCGACGGAGATGATGGTGCCCATGGCGGAGATGACCCATCCCATGATGACGGAGTTGACGAGGACGCCGAGGTAGATGGCGCGGAAGCCTCTGAGGATGGCGGCGGGCTTTCCGCCGTAGCGGAGCTCGGTGAACTCGATGTCGGTAAGGACCCCGACTCGGCGCCAGAGGCGGGCGTAGAAGAAGACGGTGAGGACGCCGGAGAAGACCATGTTCCACCACAGCCAGTTTCCGGCGACGCCGTGCTTATAGACCAGCTCGGTCACGGCCAGGGGGGTGTCGGAGGAGAAGGTGGTGGCGACCATTGAGGTCCCGGCGAGCCACCAGGGGAGCGCTCGTCCGGCGCCGAAGAACTCGGTGGTGTCCTTGCCGGCGCGGCGGGAGTAGTAGAGGCCGATGGCGAGGGAAAAGATGAAATAGAGAATGACGATCAGCCAATCGAGGGCGGAAATGTTCACAGTTCCTCCTTGGAAGCGGTTTCATAACCCCGCCAAGAAATTAGAACAAGGATATTCAGGATGTTCAGGATTTAAAAAAAACAGAGGTTATCCTGAACATCCTTGTTAATAATCTTTTCATCTCAGATGGTTTTCCCGGTTATGAATCCGGTTCTAAGAATTATCGGCCGGGGGTAGGCTGACGGTGAAGGTTGTTCCCTTTCCCGGCTCGGATTTGACCTTGACGTCTCCGCCGTGGAGCCTGGCGATCCTTTGGACGATGGCGAGTCCGAGTCCGGTTCCCTGTGCGTCTTTGCGGCGGGAGACGAAGGGGGTGAAGATGTCGGGCAGATCTTTCTTGGGGATTCCGACCCCGGTGTCGGCGATCATGAGTTCGACCATGCCGCGTTTTAAACGGGTGGACACGGTGACCTGGCCCTTCTTGGTTCCGAGGGCCTGGAGGGCGTTGATGACGAGGTTGGAGATCAGGTCGAAGAGGTGTTCGGCGGAGCCGTTGACCTTGGGGACCTTATCATCGAGCCGGGTTTTCAGGCCGGCATTGGGCCTGGTCTCGATTTCATGGGAGAGGGCGTCGAGGACTTGGCGGACCAGGGTATTGAGGTCCACCGGCTCGAACTCGGCGCTCTTGGTGGAGGCGTAGTTGATGATGCGGGCGAGCAGGCGCTGGATGCGTTCCACGGATTCCTCGATGCGCTTGACGTTCTCCCGGTCGGCCTTTTTGAGGGATTGCAATTTTTCGAGGGCCTGGGAGTAATAGCTGATGGCGGTGAGGGGACTGTTCATGTCGTGGGCGACGCCGGCGGCGATCTGTCCGACCCCGGCCATGTGCTCGGCCTGGAGCAGTTGGTCCTGGGATTGGCGCAGCGCCTGCTCGGCGCGGCGGCGCTCGATGATGTCGCGGAAGGCGACGATAATGGCGGACGGCCGGTTATTGGAGTCCCGGATCAGGGTCCCGGAGGCCTCACCCGGATATTCTGAGCCATCGTGGCGTAACAGGGTCAGCTCGAGGTCCCTGACCTGACCATTGGTGACGACGGAGGCCAGTTTTTCCACGGCTCTTTCACGGTCGGCTTGAGCTACAAGGGGGAAGGCGTTTTGCCCGATCAGCTCCTGGAGGCCTGGTCCTCCCCAGAGCTCGAGGGCGCGGCGGTTGGCCGTGAGGATGTTGCCGGCGAGGTCCACCATGATGATGGCGTCGGGTGAGGTCTCGACCAAGGTGCGGTATTGTTGCTCGCTCTCCCTGATGGCCCGCTCGGTCCTCTTAATGTCGGTGATGTCCCGGATGATGCCGTGGAAACCGAGCACCTCGCCGTCTTTTCCCCGCCAGAGGGTGGAGGTGATGATGACGTCGCGCTCGCGTCCGTCTTTGTCGCGGAGCTTGACCTCGTAATCGCGGACGGCGCCGGTTTTTTCGATCTGCTCGCGATAGTCGTCCCTCTGGCGCGGATCCACGTAGAGATCCATGACGTTCATTCCCAGGAGCTCTTCGCGGGAGTAACCGGACAGTTCCACGGCGGCTTGGTTGACATCAAGGAGCCTGCCGTCGGTGCTCACGAGGTACACGGCGTCGCGGGAGTCCTGGAAGAGGGTGCTGTATTTTCGTTCGCTGGCCAGGAGGTCATGTTCGGTTTTAACGCGCTCGGCGATCTCGAAGCGAAGATTTTCGTTGGCATTGAGGAGGTCGGCGGTGCGCTTCTCGACCAGGTCTTCGAGGCGCTCGCGGTATTTATTGAGCTCGGCCTCGGTCCGCTTTCGTTGGGTGATGTCGCGGGTGACCCCGAGGAACCCGACGGGGTTTCCGGCGGGGTCGCGCAGGAAAGAGATACTTGCTTCGGTCAAGATTGTGGAGCCGTCCTTGCAGCGTTCCTCAAATTCGAGCGTCCGTTTCCGTTTCGGGTCTTTATCCGGCCTCTTTTCTATTTCCATCTCTTCGCTGAGAACCTGAATGGCCATGCGCAGGCTCTCCGGCGTCAGCCTCTGTTCCAGAGTTTGGTGGAAGGCCTCTTCGACGGTATACCCGCGCAGGCGCTCAATGGACGGGCTGATGTAGGTGATTTGGAGGTTCAAATCCGCTGTCCAGATGAGGTCCGTGACGTTATTGGCCAGCAGGCGGTAGCGCTCCTCGCTCTCCCGGAGAGCCTGGTCGGCCCGCTTGCGCGCGGTGATGTCGCGGGTCATGACCTGGATGGCATGGACCTTTCCGTCCTTTTTCAGGGCGGAAGGAAATATTTCGAGCCAGACGGCGTCTCCGCCGGGCGGGGTGTGCTTGACTTCGAAGGGCTGGACTTTTTCCCCGCGGATGAGGCTGGCTATGAGGTCGGCGTATCCGGGCACGTCTTTTTCCTTGATCAGTCCGACCTGGCTGAAGGGCTTGCCGATCCTTTCCTCGCGGGGCAGGCTGGTGAGGATGCCGCGGGAGGTGTTGAGGTCGAGAATGGTGCCATCCAATCCGACCACGGCGATGGTTTCGGGGGCTGACTCGAAGAGGGCGCGGTACTTGGCTTCGCTCTCGCGGAGTGAATCCTCAGCGCGCTCGCGCTCGGCGGCCTCGTTTTTCAGTTGCTCGTTGGCGGCGGTGAGCTCGGCGGTGCGGCGCTCGACGAGTTCTTCGAGGCGCTCGCGGTAACGGGTGAGCTCCATTTCCACGCGCTTGCGGTCGGTGATGTCGCGGATGACGCCGATGAAGCCGGCGGGCGCGCCCTGACCGTCGCGGATGATGGAGGCGCTGAGCTCGACGGGCAGGATGGACCCGTCTTTTCGGATCATGGTGAACTCGACGCCGGCAATACTCCCGAACTCCCGGAGCCGCTGAGCGATTTCCTCGGTTTGCTGCTCGAAGTCCTTGGCGATGAATTCGTATGCTTTGCGGCCCTGGACGTCCTTCACGGCCTCCGCCCCGAAGAGCTTGAGGGCCTTTTCATTGAGCATGGTTATAATCCCGTTTTGTCCGGTGACGACGATGGCGTCGGGCGAGGTGTCCACCAGGAGGCGGTAGCGGGCCTCGCTTTCCTTGAGGGCCTCTTCGGCCCTTTTCCTCTCGGTGACGTCGCGGATGATTCCCTGGTAGCCCGTGATATTGCCCGAGGCGTCGCGGCGGAGAGTGGAGGTGAGCAGGCAGTCCATGATGGTCCCGTCTTTTTTGCTGAACCTGACCTCGTAATCGTTGACGGCCCCTTTTTGCTCGACCTCCTTTTTAAAGCGGTCGCGGTCGGCGGGATCAGCGTAGATTTTGCGGACGTCCATCCCGATCATCTCGGAGCGCTCGTATCCGAAGAGCTCGGTGGCGGCGGGGTTGATGTCGAGGAATGTTCCTTCCCGCGTGGTGATATAGATGACGTCGCGGGACTGCTCGAAGAGGGACCGGTATTTTTTCTCGCTTTCCTTGCGGGCGTTCTCGATCTTCTTCCGGTTGCTGATGTCGCGGGTGACCCCGATGAAATACTTGGGCCGGCCTTCAGCGTCGCGAATCAGGGAGGCGCTGACCTCCCCAGGGTATGGGGTCCCGTCCTTTCTGATTATGGTATACTCGATGTTCTGGATCCGCCCGGTCTCCATGACCTTCATGGCGTTGTCCAGGGCCCGCTTGCGTTCCTCGGGGGCGACGAAATCGAAAGAGTTCAGTCCGAGCAGCTCCTCCTCCCTCGCGCAGCCGTAGAGGCGAAGCGCCTGGCGGTTGGCCATGACCACCTTGCCTTCGAGATCGGAGACCACGATGGAGTCGGGCGAGGTCTCGACCAGGGCGCGGTATTTTTCCTCGCTCTCGCGCATGGCCTTCTCGGCGAGCCTTCGCTCGGTATCGTCAATGATGGATACCAGGAGCTGGTCGGTGAGCGGCTCGAAGCGGATGAACCATTCGGTGAAGAGGATTTTTCCGCCGCCGGTGCGGATGGCCAGCTCGAGGCGGGTGGGCGCGTCGTATCCCTTGCGGTGGAGGATGAGGTACTGAGCGACCTGCTCGCGGTCGGTGAGTTTGTCCAAGATTTCGACGAGCTGGAATTTGCCCTCCATGTTCTTATCGAGTCCGGTCAGGCCGTAGAAGAATTTATTGGCGGACTGGAGGGTCCCGTCGGGGTCGAGCCAGGCCAGGGGCACGGCTGCCTTCTCGAACGTGCTCTGGTATCGTTCCTTGGATTCCTCGAGTTCGGCGGTGCGTTGTTCGACGCGGAGCTCGAGCTCCTCGGAATATTTTTTAAGCTCGCCTTCAAGGCGCCGGCGCTCGGTGACGTCGCGGAGCACGATGAAAATCGCGGACGTCCCCCGCTCGCGCGCGAAGGGCATGGCGCTGACCTCGACCAGGCGCTCGGCGCCGTCGGGGAGCCGGAGCCTTAAATTGGACCCGAAAACCTGCTGCCCGGTTGAGACGTTCTGGATGAGGACGGCGAAGTCATCGGTTGATTCGGGGGCCAGGATCTCGGTGAGCATTCGTCCGCGCATCTGCTTGAGGGGCTGATTGAAGAGCTCGGCGGCCTTGGGGTTGGCCTGCTCGACCCTGGCCTCGGGAGTAATGAGGAGCATGGCGTCGCGGGCATCGGTAAAGAGGCGGAGGCCGCGGTCAAGGGCCTTTTGGAGCTTTATTTCCTGGGCGAGGATGGTGCTGTAGATGTTGCGTCCGACGTAGGCGGGGATGAGGAGGAGCACCATGGTGATGATGATCAGGACCTTCCATCCGGCTTTTTCAACATCCAAGGCGGGATGTAACCGAACAATGCCTTTGGATTCCAGAAGATACATGATGGCGAACGCGGCGATGCTGACGACGGTGGCGATGATGCCCTCGCGGGGGCGCACGGCCAGGAAGGCGTAGAGCATGATGAGCATGTAGCCGGAGATGAGGATGCCGGACTTGTACCCGCCGAAGAAGTGGAGGCCGTAAGTGAAGATGATGATATCAACTATGATGTTGAGGCGGGCCAGGATTATGGGGCGAACCTTTTTTGCCAGGGCCGGATAAAGTAATGGCTGGTTCAGGGTGCTTTCCAGCAAGGCCAGGACCACGAGCCAGTGCAAAGCATCGGATTTGGTAGCCCAGCCCAGGGCGATCACGCCGGCGCACATGATCCAGCAGGCGATGGCCCGGCCCTTGTAAATTGTCACTAATTGGTCCCGCGCGCGATTCATGTTCTGCTCCGAGGACAGCCCTGTTTCATGCTTTGAGGAAGATCATCATATCATAATTGCGGTCCGGCCGATCACTCGTCTTCTTCCGGCCCGGGCTCCGGCGACTCATCCGGGAACTTTTGTTCATCATCGGATTCCTGGTCGTCGCCTCGCTCCCGGCCGGGGTCAGGCCCATGGTCGGGTCCGTCCACCCGTTCCGGGTCCTTGAGCTCCTCATCGGGTCCGGAGGGGTCTTCGAGGGGCAGAATTCCCTGTTGTTCGGCTTCTGCGATCCTGTCCTCCTGGATTTCGGAGAGCTCGCGGAGGGTGGGCAGCTCGGCCAGGCTTTTCAGGCGGAAGAATTCCATGAACCGCTTGTCGGTGGCGTAGATCAGTGGCCTTCCGGGCACGTCCTTCCTTCCGGCGATGCGGATGAACCCGTACTCGAGCAGGGTCTTCAGTACGCCGCCGCTGTCCACGCCGCGGATCTCGTCCACCTCCGCCCGGGTGACGGGCTGGCGGTAGGCCACGATGGCCAGGGTTTCCAGGGAGGCGCGGGAGAGCCGCATGGGCCTGGATTGGAGCAGCCGTCCCGCCCAGAGGGCGTTGTCGGGAGCTGTCTGGAACTGGTAGCCGCCCGCGACCTCCACCACGCGCAGGCCGCGCTCCGGGCTGTCCATCCGGCGCATGAGCTCGTCCAGGGCGGCCAGGACCTCCGCCTTCTTGGCCTCGCCGATCACCTCGCACATGCGCTTGAGCGGCACCGGCTCGCCGGCCACGAACAAGAGGCTCTCGATAATGGACTCGATTCTTTCGCGTTCCACTTTTATCTCCCTCTTTTTCGCTGGCCGTGGAAACCAACGATTTTATTTTCACGCAAAGGCGCGAAGAACGCAAAGGTTAAGACATGATTTTTTCTTTGCGATCTTTGCGCCTTTGCGTGAAAAAAAGGACCTTTTCCAGCGAAGATCGCTTTCAGTCAATGCCCTGGTCAAAATGGGGCAGGTTGTCGCTAAGCCACTGGTCGTCAATGGTGACGGCGCGGACCAGGTGGATGGGCCCGAGCGGCCGCTCCTGGTGGGCCTTGATCACCCTAAGGCGGATGAGCTCGAGCAGCGCCAAAAAGGTGGCGATGATCATGGCCTTGTCGGTGACGCTGGTGAAGAGCTGGTCAAAGGCCAGGCTGTCCACGTCGCGGAGCAGGGCCAGGATGTCGTTGATGCGGTCCATGATGGAGATGCGCTCCATGGTGACCTCGTGCCAGTTGGTCACCTTGGCCCGGTCCATGACCTCCTTGAAGGCCTCCAAGAGCTCGAACACCCCGACCTCGGCAAAGGTCATCGGCGAAATGCCCGCCGCCCGGGCCGCCTCCTCGATCAGCTCCTGCGACGGCGGCCGCACGAACACATCGCGGCCGAGCACCGGCCGGGCCATCAATCCCTGCGCGGCCTCCTTGTAGCGCTGGTATTCGAGCAGCCGGCGCACCAGCTCGGCGCGCGGGTCCTCGCCCTCCTCCTCGGCCAGGGCCTCCTCGCCGGTGCGGGGCAAGAGCAGCTGCGACTTGATATGGGACAGGGTCGCGGCCATGACGATGAAGTCTCCGGCCACGTCGAGGTTGAGGCTCCGCATCAGGTCGAGGTAGGCCATGTACTGCTCCACGATCAGGGCAATGGGTATGTCGTAGATTTCCACCTCGTTCTTGCGGATGAGGTAGAGCAGCAGGTCCAGCGGGCCCTCGAAGCTCTCCAGCCTGACCCGGTATGTCTCCGGTTCCGCCATCAGTCTAGTGGTCCCTCTCGTATTCCCGGCGATAGATGTTGACTTCGCGGCCACCGTCGTCGCGGTCATCGCCGGAATCATCATAACCGCGGTCCCGGCCCCGGTCATAGTCATCGTCACGGGTTTGCGGCCGGGGCGGGACGTACTCCTTGATCCGGCCCCACAATCCGCGCTTGGCGTCGCGGGCCTCGGACTCCGCCTTCTGCATCTCGGCCGCGTGCCGGATGGGGTTCCAGTTCATGCTGAACCGGCCCAGGCCGCGCCGGATCAGCTCGGCGTTCACCAGCTTGTCGTTCAGATGGACGTAAGCCAGGAGCTCGCCCCACCCCGCTCCCCACGGATGCCCGGGCTGGTCGTATTCCAGGTGCACCCTCTTATTGAGCAGCATGTCCGCCAGGGTCTTGGTCAGCTCCGCAACCGTCTCCTCGTCGCGCGCGGCCTCGAAGCCCTGCAGCCGGATCACCTGGTACTCCGCCGGACCATACGAGTCCTGGGCCTTCATCTCGACCTCGATCGTCTCCGGGCCCGTGATCTTGCTCACCTTGAATCCCTTGGTTTCGAGGAGCGGGAAAAAAGTGGTGCATTGCAGGCCCAGGCCCAATAAGGCCGCGGCCAGGGCCGCGGCGAGCCAGGCCGCGCGAACCGCGGGGAACCGCGCCGGCCGGACCCCGGGCTCAGTAATCATCGTTGTCGTACTCCTGCTCGTACACGTTCACCTCGCCCTGGTCATAGTCACCGTCGTAGTCATTGTCGTAATCATTGTCATTGTCATAATCGTTATGCTCGGGCCGGGCCGGCTTCTCCACGTAATTGGCCCACATTCCGCGCCGGGCGGCCTTGGCTTCTTTCTCCGCCTGCTGCAACCGGTCCTGGTAGCGTTTGGCGCCCCATTTTCCGCCGAACCGGCCCAGCCCCTGCCGGATCAATTCCTCGTTCACCATCTTCCCCTCAATAAATACATACGCCACGATCGCGCCGCTGCCCGTCCCCGATGGCTGGCCCGGGGTGTCGTACTCCAGCGTGACGTACTTGCCCTCCACCATCTCGGCAAGGGCCTTCCCCATCTCCTGGTTGGTCTTGGAATCCTGGTTATTGGGCAGCCCGACGCCCTCCAGCACCACCGTGCTATACTCGGCCAGGGTAAAACCGCTGTCTTCCTTGGTCTTGACGATGATGCTGTCGAGCGTCTTGACCTTCGTGACCTTCATGCCCTTGGGCTTGGATCCCGGAAGCCCCGGAAGCCCGCATTCCGCCCCTAAGACCATCAACCCGGCGACGAGGAGAGCTGATACCTTGCCTAGGCCCAAGGCCCATTGTTTCTTTTGCATAGCCTCTCTCCTATTCATGTGTGCATGTAGTGATGGATGAAAAGACCTTTCACAGTTTCATCGCCTTTCTGACCATGGCCATGGTCTCGGCCGCGAAGGCGCGGGCCTTTTTGTTGCCTTGGTTGAGCACGTCGCGGATGAGGTCCGGATTTTTTTCGAACTCGGCGCGCTTTTTCCGGACCGGGTCGAGCGACTCGATGATCTTTGGCCAGAGCTTGGCCTTGTGCTCGACGCAGCCGATGCCGGCGGTGCGGCAGCCCTCGGCGGCCCACATCAGCTCGTCGTGTTCGTTATAGAGCTTGTCCAGGTCCATGACCGGACAGATGTCGGGGTTTCCGGGGTCGGTGCGGAGCTTGCGGGCCGGGTCGGTAATCATGGTGCGGATCTTCTGCTCGATGGACTTGGGGTCCTCGGCCAGCGCGATGGCGTTGCCGTAGGACTTGCTCATCTTGCGGCCGTCGGTGCCGGGGACCTTGCTGGCCCGGGTGAGCAGCGGCTCAGGCTCGGGGAAGACCTTGCCGTAGAGGTTATTGAAGCGGCGGCCGAACTCGCGAGTGAGCTCGACGTGCGCCACCTGGTCCTCCCCCACCGGCACCCCGTGCGCGCGATACATTAAAATGTCCGCGGCCTGCAACACCGGGTAGCCCAGGAACCCGTAGGTGGACAGGTCGCGGCCCGTCTCCTCCTGGAAGCCCTTGTACGACGGCACCCGCTCCAGCCGGCCCACGCCCATGAGCATGCCCAGGATCAGGTAAAGCTCCGCGTGCTCCTTGATCTCGGACTGCACGAAGATCGTGCTCCGCTCCGGGTCCAGCCCAACGGCCAGCCAGTCCATCACCATCTCCGTCGCGGCCGGACGGATGATCTCCGGCCGCTCGAACTCCGTGGTCAGCGCGTGCCAGTCGGCCACGAAATAAAAGCAGTCCCAGTCCTTCTGCAGCTCGACCCAGTTGGCCAGCGCGCCCCACAAGTGCCCCAGATGCAAGGCCCCGGTCGGACGGTTGCCGCTCAGTATCCTCTTTCTTTCCAAATTCTTTACACCTCGAATAGTATTTTACACTAATGAATCGCAAGGGACGTGAATATTTTTTTGCCGCAGATGAACGCAGATGAACGCGGATTAGTTTTCAGGATCGGAATTTATCTGCGTTCATCCGCGTTAATCTGCGGCCTAAAAAAATCTCGCGCCCGCCCATCCCGGATTTTACGGCGCCATGAAAACCATCAGCGCGTTCTTGGCCTCCAGCAAAACGTGGTGTCCCAGCACGTTACTGATGATGAGGTCAGCGGGCGCCCACACCAGAAGCTGGAAGATCGGAACCCAGGTCGAGATGAGCACCAGGCCCAGCAACAGCCACATCCCGTGTCGCATCACCGGCTCGATTTTCAGCGCGGCCTTCCTGGGCAGTATCTCCATCAAGATGTGGCTCCCGTCCAGCGGCGGCACCGGGAGCAGGTTGAAGAAACACAGCGCCAGGTTGAGTTGCGCTCCGATAAATAAGAACGCCAGCACCGGCCCGGCTGAGGCCTGGGCCCCCGCGAAGGCGTGAACCGCCAGGATAGCGAGCAGCAGGACAAGCCCGGTGGCCAGGTTGGAAGCCGGACCCGCGGCGCTCACCAGGATGTCGTCCCTCCCCGCGTGCTTGAACCGGAGCGGGTTCACCGGCGTCGGCTTGGCCCAGCCGAGACCGATGATAATAAAAGCCAACGCCCCGATCAGGTCTATGTGCTTCAATGGGTTCAGGGTCACCCGCCCCATCAGCGCCGCCGTGTCGTCCCCGCACAAGTACGCCGTGTAAGCATGGCAGGCCTCGTGCAGCGACAGGGCGAAGAGCACGTGCGGGATGAACAAGACCCAGTAAGTCATTTCCGAATGTAGCTGCATCTCGCGTTAAACCTTCTAAAACTAACAAAAAGGAGGTTGGCTGTCAATCGGCGGGCGCGCTTGTTCCCGCCGATTTCAAGGCATCGGACGCGCCGGGGAGGGGGAAAAGGCCTTATAGCGCCTCGGCCTCGCGGAAACCTCTCATGCCAAGCTCCAGGGCCTTGAGGTTGAACTCGCGCTTCTTCTCGGAGTCGTCGAAGATCTCGGAAACGGCTTTTTTAAAGGAGGCCACGGGCACGGGCAGAAGCTCGGACCCGGCCAGCGCGCCCACCATGATCACGTTCATGGCCACCAGCGTGCCCAGCTCCTTGGCCAGCTCAGTGGCGTGAATCACCTTGGCGCTCCTGGCCAGCTCCTTGATCCTCGCCATCATGTCCTCGAGCGGAGGGTACTTGGCCTGGCCGGAGAGAACGCTGATCGGGTAGTTGGGCCGCGGGTTCATGATAACCTCGGTCCCGTCGTGGCCGTAGTCCACCAGCACCCGCAAGGTCTCCAGCGGCTCGAAGCCCAGGATCACGTCGGCCTGGCCCGACGGGATCAGCGGCCCGTACTGGAACTCCTTGGAGAACCGGACGTGGCTCATCACCGATCCGCCCCGCTGCGAGGCCCCGTAAGTCTCGCCGATGGAGGTGTAATACCCCTCCGCGATGGCCGCGGTCGCCGTCAACTGGCTGGCGAGAATGTTTCCCTGCCCGCCCACGCCGGTGATGATGAGGTTGATGGGGTCTTTGGAAATAGTCATCGTTAATCCTTTCCGGGCAACAGTTTAATTATTGCATCCCGAACTCTTTTCGCCCGATCGAAGGCTTGAGTGGAATCATCCCAAGATACCTCGGAGATCTCTCCCGGATACCGTATCTCCACGCCAAAGTCCGATAAAAAGGCGGCCTCCTCCAGGGAGTCGGCGAGGGCGGCATCAATTGAACCAACCAGATCAAGCAGCTTTTCGATGTCATGCGTCTTAGGGAATGCGATCTGGCGCCATACCAGGAAAGCCTTGAGATATTTTTCCGCGGCCTGTTGGCAATGGAAAGCAATCGTGGCGAAGTAAGAAGAATTTTCCTTGAGCAGGTGATCCGCCACCTGGAAGTCTTCCTCCGCCTTGTCCACCCACTGCCGGACCAAGGACGCGCGGGATTCATCGGGCGGCTTCATAGATCACCCTTCCGTACTTATTGGCTGGATATGCAAGGCCGCCGATAACACTCTTCGTCCGCTCAAAGTAATCGGAGCGCATGACGATCACGTCGAAGGGTCGCTCCATGCCGCGTAGGGCCTTGCGGATTCGATATCTTTCCATCCTCGGTTCGTCCCATTCCTCCTTGAGCACCAAAAGGTCAATATCGCTGTCCCGGTTCATGGTCCCCGTGGCCGCGGAGCCGAACATGATGATGCGCTCCGGTCGCTCCACCGTAAGAATGCGGCGGATGATTTCCTCGAGTAATTTATCGTCAATGCCCATGATGAACTCGCCTCTTCAACACGTGCTCAGTTAGCCTCCAACTTTATCGCCCCCTGCGGGCATACGTTCACGCACACGCCGCAGCGGGTGCAGACGACTTCGTCAATGATTGCGCGGCCGGCGGCGGCGTCCCAGATGAGGGCCGGGCAGCCGAAGACCCGGGAGCACAGCCTCATGCAGCCGCAGGAGTCGCCCACGCACACCTGCTGGTCAATGTAGACCCTGGGCCTCGGCGCCTCGAGCTCGCGCTGCTCGATCAGCTGGCACTTGTGGCGGAAGATCAGGACCTTGAGCTTATCCTCCTGGACCGCGTCGTAGAGCATGGCCACCGCTTCCTTGAAGTCGAACGGGTCCACGATCGCGGCGTCAATCCCGAAGCCCTTGCACACGGTCGGGATATCGAGCGCCGGGGCCGGCTCGCCGAGCGCGTTCTTGCCGGTGCCGGGGTGGGGCTGGAACCCGGTCATGGAGGTCGCGGTGTTGTCGAGCACCACGTAGGTGAAGCGCGAGCCGTTGTAGCGGGCGTGGGCCAGCCCGGGCAGCGCGGAGTGGAAGAAGGTCGAGTCGCCCACGATGGCGATGATCGGCTGGTTCATGTCCTTGAGCTGGCCCAGCCCGTTCGCGTGCCCGATGCCGGAGCCCATGCAGGAGAGGTTCCGCGACAGGTTGTACCCGGTCTTGGACACGCCCATCGAATAACACCCGATGTCGCCGAGCACGAAGCCCTTCCGGTCATCCAGCTTGAGCGCGGTGCGCATCACCCAGAACGACGCGCGGTGCGGGCAGCCCGCGCAAAAGGCCCACTCGCGGCCGGGCAGGCCAAAGCCCGAGAGCTCCGCGCTCGCCTTCTCGAACTTCTCCGTGCGCTTGGCCCGCGACTTCCCGGTGACCTTGCCGAGAATGTCCGAGACCACGTTCACGTCCATCTCGCCGATGCCCGCGCCGCGCGGACCGGCAACGTGCCCCGTCCGCTTGCCGTAAATTTTCGGAACCTCCAGCTCGTCAAACACCCCGCCCGCCGCCACCACCTTCACGTTGTCCTCCAGGAACGGATCAACCTCCTCGATGATGATCACCTCCTTGGCGTGCCAGAGGTGTTTCATGATGAGGTCCTTGGGCAGCGGCCACGTGGTGCCGAGCTTCAACACTCCCACCCGGTCCTTGAGCCCCATGGCCCGGATGGCCTCCCACGAGTACATGGCGCCGGTGCCGCAGGTCATAATCACCACCTCCGCGTCCTCCGGCCCGTCGTAGCGGTTGAAGGGCGACGACTCGAACTCCTTGCGGATGGCCTCGTTCTTGTTGTGGAGCATCGGGTGCATGATGGGGTGGGCCAGGAAGCGATCGTGGTCGCCGACCTGGGGCTTCCGGTCGCGCTTGGGCAGCTCGCCCAAAGTGACGTTGCCGCGGGCGTGCGAGATGCGGGTCACCGAGCGGACGATGGTAATGAGCCGGTGCTTCTCGGAGAGCTCGAAGGCGTATTTGGTCATCTCCTTGGCTTCCTGGGCGGAGCCGGGTTCGAGCAGCGGCAGCTCGGCCAGGCGCGCGTGCGCGCGCGAGTCCATCTCGTTGGTCGAGCTGTGGGCCGCGGGGTCGTCGGCCACGATGAGCACGATCCCGCCCTTGGTGCCGGCCAGGTTCATGGTATTGAGCACGTCGGAGGCCACGTTGATGCCGTTCTGCTTCATGGCCGAGAGCGAGCGCATTCCGGCGAAGGACACGCCCACGCAGGCCTCCAGCGCCACCTTCTCGTTCACGGCCCATTCCGCGTGGTGCCCGAAAATCCGGGACGCCCGCGCCAGGACCTCCTGGATCTCCGAGGCCGGCGAGCCGGGGTAGGAACTGGTAAAGTCCACCCCCGCCTCCAACGCGCCCCGCGCGATGGCCTCGTTGCCCATCATCAATACCGTCTTGCCCGGCGCGTCCTGGAACACTGGATTCATGGTTCACTCCGTATCATTTTTATTGCGACAACTTTTCGAGCCTGGTCAACCATTCGTTGAAGTGGGGGCATTGCTCGCGGATTTTTTCAATGCCGATACCTTTGGCTATCAAGATCCCGTGTTTCACCTTTTGATATCGGGCCGCTAGGCCTGCTATGCGCTTGCTGGGATGTTTTTCCGGATTATCATCTATGTCTTCCGGCGTCCTGAATCCCTTTCGGATCGTTTGCAACTCAGCCGCCAACTTCCGCCTTTGCGCTTCAGTTCCCAATCGCAAGATGGTATCCGCCATTAGCACGGGTGATGAGAAAAGCAGACCTTCGAATTCGTGCAATTGAATATAGGGTATGAACCGAGGATCATTAATATCCCTAGCCAGCGCCGCTTCCAATATCCTTACCTTTTGAAATCCGTCTTTGCCCTTCAGGTTGCGCCGCCCGGGAAAATCAGTCGGCAGCCCATAATAATCATACATCATCGTTACCGCGCTCGCGCTCGAGTCTCCGAGAAGCCGCCTGATCTCGCCGTTTATTTTCGGGTAGGATCTTAGTCCGCCCTTATAATCGGGGCCGGAAACGACCCTTCTTGTAGGAATGCTCTTGGGCTGGATGAAAACATTTTTCGGCCATAAGTAATCATAGACAAGCTGCCTAATAAACTCTTCTTCGGTTTGGCCCTCAACCAGAATCAGAACCTTGGTCAACTCACGGCCTCCCGCCGATGACGTTTTTCAGCCATAGTTCGCCTATACTATATTCATCCAGCCAATCAGTCAGGTTTTCCTTCCCGACCGGCTTGATAATTGTCTCGAACTCGGTCCGTCCCGCAACCCGTTGTCTCTCCATAACAATGATATCCTTTGGCTCAAAATTTTCGACCAGGCCGACGGACTGGGTCGCAATGATTACTTGGCAAGAATGCGACGCTTCTCTGACCATCGCCGCTAATAGGTTCAGCGCCGCCGGATGAAGCCCCAATTCCGGTTCATCAATAATGATCACTTTGGGCAGGTCTTCATCGGACTGAGTGAAGAGAGCAACCAGCGCCATGAACCTCAAGAGTCCGTCCGGCAACTGATGCGGACCAAAAAGATATTCATTTTCGGCCTCTCGCCACTTCAGCATAATGTTGTCTGAATTGAGCTTCTCCGGTTCCAGCTCGAAATCTCCAAAAAAGGGTGCGGCCAAACGGATGATGTCTAGAATTAGATTGTAAACGTGGAGCTTGCTCTTTTTAAGCATATATAGATACGCTGCCAGATTTCCCGCGTGTCCGTAAAGATAGAGATTATTCCCAATGTAGTGGCCTTGTCTGATGTTCGCCTCGGGAGAAGTATCGTGAAATTGATAGACCCGGCATCGAGATAAAAAATTCCTTACCGTTTCCTTGTCCGGGGATAGCTCTCCATCGCGTGAATACAACCGCGTCTCATTTAGCGCACCGCGTCCAACTCTAGCAGTTCCGCTGCCGCTAACCTCTTCCCCGCGGATATGCCATTCCTCCTCTTTAAAGATCAACCGATCAGGGTCTGCCGCGCGCCAATGCGCGAGGTATTTTCCTCGGCCCATGCCGCCCTCGAAATCCAGACTTAGAAAAACGTCTTTGGTGATCTTTCGCCCATAGTGGAGGAAAGATCCGGCCCCGCCCCTCACCGAGATGTGTTCCTGAAATCTTCCCTGAAGCATATAACCTAGCATTCTAAACAGGGAGATGAGGTTGGACTTCCCCGACCCGTTGGCCCCGATAAGGACGTTGATGGGGCCCAGGGGGATGGAGACGTCGCGGAAGGACTTGAATCCCTTGACCTCGATATTTGTGATCATGTCCATGGCTTCATCAACCGCATCCGGAGATCAGTCTTCATATTATCTTATCATTGTAGGCGCGACAAATAAAATGTTATAATCCGGCCACGGGGATGGCAAGGAGCAAGGCCAGAGCCTGGGTGGGGTGCTCGGGTTTCAGTTACAGCCACTGGAAGGACGGGGTATTTTATCCGGCGGGTTTGCCGCAGCGGTCGTGGCTTAATTATTACGCGGAACGGTTCGAGACGGTGGAGCTGAACGTGACGTTTTACCGTCTTCCGGAGGCCGCGACGTTCGAGGGGTGGAGGACGCGGTCGCCGGAGGGTTTTCGGTTCGCGGTGAAGGGGAGCAAGCTGATCACGCACATGAAGGAGCTCAAGGAGGTTGACGAGCCGGTCGCGCAGTTCATGGAGCGGGCGGCGGGACTGGGGGGCAAGCTCGGGCCGGTGCTGTGGCAGACGCCGCCGGCGTTCAAGGCGGACCGGACGCGGCTGCGGGCGTTCGTCAAGCTGCTGGGCGGTTTTCCAGGCACGCTGCACGCCTTCGAGTTCAGAAACGCTTCCTGGTTCGTGAAGCCGGTGTATGACATGGTCCGCGAGGCCGGGATGACGGTGGTGAGCGCGGACTATTCGGCGAACCTGCCTGAGCCGCCGCCGGATTTCCGGTTCCTCTACCTCCGGCGCCACGGGACCGGAGCGCGGGCGTACCAGGGAAGCTATTCGGACGAGGCGCTTGCCGAGGACGCGGAGATGGTCAAGAAGGCGGTGAAGGCCGGGCGCGAGGTCTTCATCTATTTCAATAACGACATCGGGGGCCACGCGCCGCGTGATGCCCGCAAGCTCAAGGAGATGTTGGCCAAAGGATAGCGATTTATTCGACGCAAAGGCACAAAGGCGCAAAGTCAGGAAGCAATAATTTTATTACGCCGTTGCGTTGAAGAAAGCTCTGCAATGAACCGCAGCCGGTCATATCGGTGATTTGCAAAAAGAGAGGACCATGAGGCGCCGAACGTGAAGACGCAGCTCATCCGGAACGGGGTAGTAGTCAAGGAGGCCGACGGCTGCGCGCTGGAGTTCGTTGACCGTGAGACGTTCGACAAGAACCTGCCCACGGCCTATCGCGTCGAGCTGCGCGGGCCGCGGATCAGGCCGAACATTTAGTTTAGGCGGTCTTGGCGTCTTGGCGTTGATCTTTGACGTGCTTGTGGCGCGAAAGATGTTATTGGACCATGGACTTGATTTCGTCGAGGAGGCGGGAGAGGGAGGTTGCGGCCTGCGGGTCGGGTTTCTTGCGTCCTTTTTTGATGGCCTCGTTATAGAGCCGGTCATAGGTCTGGCCCAGCGATTGATGGGAAAAGGCCTCGGTGTCAAAGGGGGCGCGGAAGTTTTTCCGGTCGGACAGGATCTGCTCGATCTTGTCGGCGAAGTCTTTGGGGTCGTCAGCGGCGAAGAGTCCGTTCTCTCCCTCCTTGACGGCGGCGCGGGAGGCCATGGAGTCGGTGGCGACCACGGGCAGCCCCGCGGCCCTGGCCTCATACAACACGATGCCCTGGGTGTCGGAGCCGGAGGGAAAGAGGAACACGTCGCCCAGGAAATAGGCCACCGCCAGGGTGTCCTGGTCAAGGAACCCGCCCCAGATGACGCTCTCGGCAATTTTCAGGTCCTTGGCCTCGTCCTGGAGGGACCCGATCTCGGGCCCGTCGCCGAAAATCAGCAACGCGTAGTTTTTGCCGCGGCGCTTGAGCTCGGCCAGGGCGTGGAGGGCGAGGGCCGCGTTCTTTTCCTTGGAGATTCGTCCCACCGCGAGGAGCACGCCGTCGAAGCGGTCCAGCTTATAGACCTTGGCCAGTCCCTCGACCTGGTCGGGGGTCACCTTTTTAAAGCGCGAGAAATCAATGCCGGTGGGCACGGCCTCGACCCTGGTCTTGACGCCGATGGACTTGAGATAGTCCTTGATCGGCTCGGTGGGCGCGATCACCAGGTCGCAGCGGTCGGTGTAGCGGATCACGAACTCGCGCACCGCCTTTCTCACCGAGTCGGTGTCGAGCATGAAGTAGTGGGTGAAGAACTCGTAGAGGGTATGGAAGGTGTAGACCAGCGGGACCCCGGCCTCGTCGGCGGTGTCGAGCGCGGCCTTGCCCAGCCAAAAGGGATGGTGGCTGTGGATGATCTCGGGCTTCCAGTCGTCCATCACCTCTTTGAGGGCGGCCTCGTCAAAGCGCGCCAGCGGCAGGCTCACATGCATGGGCCGGAGGTACACGGACTTGACGCGGAAGACCTCGACCCCCTTGACCTTGCGCCCGTAGCCGTAGTCCGGAGCCACGACCAGCGTCTCGTGGCCCTGCATCTTGAGCGCCGTGTCCAGGAAATTGACCGCGACCGCAACGCCGGAGAGGCGCGGATAAAAATTATTGGTGAAAATTCCCGCCCGCATGTTTGACTCGACCCTTTACCAACGGTTGGTTTATGAGTTTGACCCGCCATCCGGCCCCGCGGTTCCACGGGACACTTGACAATAAGTATAGTCATCTCCGCTCCCGCGGGCAATGATTGGCTTCAAGAGTCGTTCTGATATAATCGCTGGGACAGAAGCATTAATGGCCGCGACAAATACTGGACATTAACGAAGGTGGAGCCCGACACTCTTGTCGGGCGGCGTCTGGATGGTTGATGCGCCGGGGACAGGAGTGTCCCCGCCACTATTTCAAGGATGAAGGAGCAAGGAGCGAGGGCCATGGTGGAAGTGGGTTTTGACAGGAAGAGCCTGATCATCAACGGGGAGCGGCGGCTGATCCTTTCGGGGGCCATGCACTATTACCGGCTTCCTTCTCCGGAGATCTGGCGGCACCGTCTCCGCCGGATGAAGGAGCTGGGGCTTGACACGGTGGACGTGTATTTTTACTGGGGGTATCACAGCCCGGCGCCGGGGGTGTATGATTTCAGCGGGTTTCGGGACGTTGACCGGCTCCTGGACATGATCGAGGAAGAGGGCCTTTACCTGATGGCCCGTCCTGGTCCGTACATCTGCTCGGAGGTTGACGGCGGCGGCTTCCCGGCCTGGTTGCTTACCAAGCCCGGGCTCAAGCTGCGCTGCCGCGAGAACGCGCGGTTCGTTTACGACCCGGAGTACATGAAATACGCGCGCGAATGGTGGGAGCAGATCGTGCCCCGGATCGCGCGGCGCGACAACCTGATCCTGTTCCAGATCGAGAACGAGTATCACTTCATGCCCACGCCCAAGGGCGCGCTGCTCGCGCTGCAGAAAACGCTGCAGCGCCGTATGGGGACCAACGCCATCTTCAACCTTCAGATGAGAAAGCCGGTGAAAGCGGTGTTGCAATATCTGCAGAAGCGGGCGATGCGGGGCGTGGGGTATAAGCAGTCGAACCGGTACATGAAGGAGCTTTACGCGTGGTCGCGCGAGCTGGGGGTCACGGTCCCGATTTTCCACAACGACATCGAGGGCGCGATGCAGCGGTTCGTTGACGCGGACATCGCCGGGATAGACGATTACCCGATCAAGACGTTCGACGTGGACTGGCAGGGCCGGGACCACGTGTTCGGGACGCTGGACTTGATGGAGCAGGGCCACGCGGCGCTGGGCAAGGACTGCCCGCTGCTGATCGGCGAGCTGCAGGGCGGCTGGTTCGATCCGTGGGGCGGCAAGGGGTTCGCGGTGATTCGGCGGCGGCTGGGCCCGGCGGCCATTGATATGACCCTGAAGACCGCGCTGTCGCAGGGCGCGGGCGTGATCTCGGTGTTCATGACGTGCGGGGGCACGTCGTTCGGCCACGTGGCCAGCCCGGACGTTTACACTTCGTATGACTACGGGGCGCCGATCAGCGAGGGCGGCCGCCCCACCGCGCGGGGCGAGGCCATGAAGCGGTTCGTGAGCTTCGCGCGGCGGCATGAAAAGGAGCTCCTGGAGTCGGAGGCCGTCGGGTTGCAGTGCGCGATCTCGCCGCGCCTGCACTGCATCAGCCGGCGGACGCCATCCGGCAAGCGCTTCATTTACATTCGCAACGGCGGCAAGACGGCGGAGTCAATAATGCTGGGTCCGAACCGGATCGGGATGTCGCCTTCCACCATGATGGTGCTGGTGGTCAATGACCAGGACGAGGTCCTGGACCGGTGCGACCCGGCCACCGACACTGCGGAATACGTTTTCCCTTACACCGAGCTGCCGAAACTGAGCCCGTGGAAATTCGGCATCCCCCATCTGCCGCTGGACCCGGATTACGACGACAGCGATTGGACCCTGGTCCCCGCCGGCCAGCCCCTGGACATTGATTCCATCGGCGTGCATTACGGCTTCGTCTGGTACCGCGCGCGCCTTAAAGATCCCATCTCCGGGTTCAAGCTCGACGCCCGGCACTGCTGGGCGGCCTATTTCAACGGCCGCCTGCTCGCGGCGTTCGATAACCACAAGAACCGGCTGGCCACCGGAGACGACATGGCCGAGACCGTGGACGTGCGCATCCCGCGCAGCGATTTTGTGAAGGGCGGGAACGTGCTCACGGTGCTGTGCGAGAGCCTGGGCCACAACAAGGGCTTTTTGGAGGACTTGCATAATAAGCGGGGCATCGTTTCCTTCCGGGCGGGCCGGAATAAAATTGATTGGCGGGTTCGTGGCGGCCTGCTGCCCGGCGAGATCGGGATGACTCCGCGGGCGGACTTCAGCGCGCTCCGTCTTTCCGGCGAGGAGGAAGTGGAGACCCCCCACGAATGGCCCGCCAATAAGCACGGGATCGGCCTGTACCAGACGCGGTTTAGCCTGGACCTGGAGGGGCCGGACAACCCGCCGCTCGGGCTCGATGTTCCCTCCGCCGATGAAAAGGCGGTGATCTATCTTAACGGCTGGCTGCTGGGGCGGTTCTGGGGGAGCGCGGGCCCGCAGATGATCTATTACCTTCCCCCCGGCCTGCTCAACTGGAAAGGAGAGAACCACCTGGCCATCGCGCTGTGGCGATGGGAACAGCCCGGCCGGATCGGAAGGGTCCACCTTGAAATCCAGCCCTGAAAACGTCAGTGGCGCGGGCTTTCAACCCGTGCGCCCCGACCCGCCGGCAGGCTCTGAAGGCGAGGGCACGGGTTACAAATCCGTGGCATTGGTGATATTGGCGGCGGTGACAGCGGCTTACCTGGCCGCCGTGGCGCTTACTCCTTCCTGGCTGATCGGCACTCCCGAGTATCACTGGCCGGTGCTGCATCACGGCTTATGGGCCATGCTGCCGGCGGCCGCGTTCGTGCTCGCGCTGGCGGCCGGAGCGTCTTTGTTCCTGGTCTCGGGCCTGGAAAGGATTTTGCAGGCGCGGCACGGCCGGGCCCGTGCTTATGCGGCGCTGATGCTGGTGGGGATCGCTTTTCAGCTCGCGCCGTTCACGGCGCACCGGATGGGGCTTCTGGAGCTGCCGCTTCGGGTCTATCTTTCGGACCATACCTCTTATTTCACGGACGCCGCCAAGATCGTGGACGTTGACTCCTGGCTCCTTTCGTATCCGCGCTCCATTCGCGGCTTCGCCACCTACACGCGCACCCACCCGCCCGGCGCGGTTCTGCTCTTCTTCGACGCGCAGAGGCTCATGGAGCGGCTGCCCGGAGTTGCGGACCTGATCGTGAATGCCGTGCCGGGAAGCGGCGAGGCCATGAAGGCGTTCGGCCTGACCCCGCCGCAGACGGCGGCGGGCGCCCTGTGCGCGCTCATCCTGCTCCTGACCGCGGCCGCGGCCGTTCCCCTTACCTTCGCCATCGGCCGCCAGATCGTCACCGACGAGCGGGCGGCTTGGGCCGCGGTCCTGTTCGCGGCCGCCCCCGCATTCAGCCACAAGACCCCGGTGCTCGACCACCTCCTCGCATTCCTCGTCCTGCTTGCCGCTTGGCTGACCATCATCGCCATCCGCAAGAAAAACATCTGGAACATATTGTCGGCGGGGCTCGTCATCGGCGCGGGCCTGTGGTTCGGGACCTCGCTCATCGCCGCCTTGCCGCTCTGCGCATTGCTGGGGGGCGCCGCGGTCCTGGAGTTCAAGCAAAACCGGACACCTCTCTCCCGCCTCGCCGCGCTCATGGCCGCGGTGGTGGTGCTGTTGGCCGGAGCGGCCGCGGCGGCGGTGTTGCTGCTGGGGGGAGTGATGGACGTGAGCTGGCTCGAGGCGTACCGCGCCATCACGGAGGTGGGCTGGAGCTTCAACAACGCGGCTTCCGGACGCGTCCGCGCCTGGATGTGGATCGCCTTCGACCCTTACGAGATCGCCGCCTTCGCCGGCCTGCCCCTGTTCGGCCTGTTCCTGCTCACGCTCTACCGCGGAGCCGCGCCGGTGTTTTACCGCGATTTGAGGTCCCTGGACCCGTGGCTCATCGCCACCATCGTTTTCCTCCTGGCCCTGGACTTGTCGGGCAAGGTCTGCTACGAGGCCTCGCGGCTCGCCTGGTTCTGCTTTCCCCTGATCGCCATCATTGCCTCGAGGTGCGCTCCGCTTCCCGGCCCGGGAAAAAAGCTCATCGCGCCGGCGGTCATCCTGACACTGCAGATCGTGAGCACGCTCGTGTTCCTGATGATTTTCTGATCCGGTGCGCCAAGGAAAAAGTAAAAAGGAAAAATTTCGGCTCTTGTACTTTTGCCTTTTTACTTTTTCCTTTTTAATTTACGAGCCGGCCGGAGACGGAGCGGATTCTCCACTGGCCGCCTCTCTTGATGAGGATGGTGCGCATGTCCCATGATTCGATGGAGGCGCCGTTCTGATCGAGCAGGCTGACCACGTAAGTGGCCTCGGCCTTGTCCATGTCCGTATTCACGGCCTGGAAGCCCTCGATCCGATAGTCGTAAACCGGGCAGAACGACTTGCTGACGTTATAGAACCAGGCCAGGTCGCGGCTGGTGGACCATAATATATAGGCCCGCTCGAAGTCGTGATTGGCAAGGCTGCAATAATAGGCGTTCACCACGCCCCGGACGTCGGACCCGAACGAGGCGCAGGCGCCGGCGCCCGGCCGCGCGCCGCAGGGAGGGGCGGTTTTTTTCTCCGGGGCCGGTTGGGAGGGAGCGGGTGTGGTTTCCTTGGGCTTTTTCGAGTCCTGTTCGGCCTTTTTCCGGGCTTCTTCCTCGGCCTGTTGGCGCGCCTGCTCCAGGGCGATCCCGCGCTCTTCTTCCTGTTTTTTCAACTCGAGGTTTTTCCGGACCTCCGGCGGGACCGGCGGTCCCATCTCTCCTTCGGCGGGGTCCGCGCACCACTGGCCCGGCTCACACTCGGAAGCAGGGTTCTCCACGGAACCGGTGTCTCCCGCCATCTCCGCCTCCGCTTGCTCCGGCGGCGCCACGGTTTCATGAGGTTTTTCGGCCGCCGGCTTCGGGGCGGGAGCAGGGGGCGCCGGCTTGGGCGCTTCCTTCTCCGGAGCGGCGGGAGCAGCCGGAGCGGCCGGGGCCGGGCTGGCGGCGGATGGCTTGGGAGGCGGTGAACCGGACGGCGCCTCCTTGGGCTGACTGGCCGCCGGCACCGTGCGGCTCGACGTGATCATGACGGTCGTCTTTTTGACCTGCAGCGGCTCATAGCTCAGATCGTCGCGGTTCTTCACGATAAAATCGTTGGTCAGGAAATTGGCGACGAGGATGACTTCCCGGCCTGATTTGATGAGCACGGTCCTTTCAAATGACCCTCCCTGCCGCGACACGCGGATCAGGTGCCTTCCTTCAGCGATGCCGGGAATCGTGAGCGGCGTTTCGCCCATCTGCTTATCGTCAATCCAGACCTTGACCGGCGGCGATTGCGGGCTGGCCTGGATGGTGAGCTTGACCCGGCCCGGGTCAGCGGCCTCTGCCGCCAGGGCCAGCACGCAAAGCGCCAACAGCAATCCGCAAACGTTTCTTTTAAGGACACTCATGGCTTTTACCAGCTTTTCCATCAGCAATTAACGCGCCGGGGACGGAAAAGTTTCAACCTCAGCCCACCCGGCCCCGGAGCCCGGCTCAGGAGACGGGCTTCTGTTTGCATTCCTTGAGATAGGCGCGCAGGGTCTCGTAGTCCTCACGGCTTATGTCCAAGAACTGGATGGCCATGCCGGCCGGCTCCCCGATCTTCGGATTGGGCTTATGCAGCACCCGGATCACCTTGGCCAGCGACTTGATAACCCTTTTCTTCTGTCCCAGCTTGATCTCGAAAAGAAAAACCGACCCCAGCCGGCGCGGAGAATCCGACGCCACGAACGCCCCGCCCTCGCTGAGGTTCCACAGCTTGTCGCACGAGCCGACCCGGATCCTTTCGTACCGCCGCTTTTCGCGGCCCTTTGGCTCAGTGGTCATGACGGGCCCCCTTTTCCCCAAATAGCGCCGCCCCATGACGCTTAAGCTATTCCTTGAGCAGCTCCTTGATCATCTGGTCTTCCATGATGTAACGCAACTGCTCCTCCATCAGGTCTCCCACCGACGCCCGCTCCGAGACCTCGCGCGCAGGCGGGCCCGCGCTCTGCTTCTGTACCCTCCCCTCCAGGATTTCCACCAGCATTTTAAGGTCCGCGAGCTCCTGGTCCTTCTCCCGGAGCTTCACCTCAAGGTCCTCGATCTGCCGGCTCTTTTCCTCGATCTTGTGGTCGCGCTCGCCGAGTCCCTCCCGGGAAAGGTCGGCGTAGCGCTCCTTTTCCTTGACCACCTCCTGGTGCATCATCATGAAGGTCGAGAGCGACCGCTCGACCAGCGAGATGGCCCGCTCGGCCTGCATGGCCAGCTCCTGCGTCCCGGAAAACCGCGAGAGCGGCGAGCCTTCCACCACGCCATCGCCGCCGCTCCCGGGCCGCTTGTCCAAGCCCTGCTCGTCCTTCTCATCCGCCGGGCCCGCTTCGCGCTCCGCTGAAGCCTTTTCCACCCGCGGCGCGTCCGCCCCATCCGCGGGGACGCAGTTGGCGGGGTCATCGAGCCAGATAAGCTCCCGGCCGCCCTGCGACTTACGCATCAGGCCGGCCGCGCGCGAAAGCTCGCCGGCCAAGCCTTCGGCGACCCCCCGCAACTCGGCGTATTCTTTGAGCGTAACCCACCGTCCGCAGGACCCGGTCATTGGCTTTAAGCCCTCCTTCTCATAATCCACGCCATTAATATCATACCTAAACCCCATGGTAAAAACAAACAAAGCTGCGGGGACGGGCGATGAACCGGGCTGGACCATTGTCCATAATGTCAGCTCCAAGAGAGACGGAGATAAGGAGAAAAATTGAAACCGGCTAATCCTTCAGATACTATGGAAACGGGTTGGAACATGACTCGCAAGCAATCAAAGCCAAAACCTGAGCCCAAGCCGAAGAGCAAGCCGCGCAAGAAGGCGGCTGCCAAACGGCCCATTAAAAAGACCCGGACCGCGGCGTCACGGCGCGAGGAGGTCCTGGAGCCGAAGAGGATCACTCCGGATGATGGCCCCGCCCCGGAGGCGGAGGAGGGCCTGGGCGAAGTTGGCGAAGAAGAGGTTGCGCCGGAAGCGGAAGAGGTGACGTCGCTGGCGGTCCCGGAGTCCGGCGGGTCCATCGAGAAGTTCACGGCCATGCAGCGCTACTTGGCGGAGGTGCGCCGGTATCCGCTGATCACCAAGGAAGAAGAGCAGGAGCTGGCGCGGCGCTATCTGGAGAAGGGCGACCTGGCGGCGGCGCGCAAGCTGGTGACGTCCAATCTCCGGCTGGTGGTCAAGATCGCGCTGGAGTATTACCGGCAGTGGATGGACCTGCTCGATCTGATCCAGGAAGGCAACCTGGGGCTGATGCAGGCCGTGAAAAAATTCGATCCTTACCGCGGCATCCGCCTCTCCACCTATTCCAGCTTCTGGATCCGCGCCTACATCCTGAAGTTTTTGATGGACAACTGGCGGCTGGTCAAGATCGGGACCACCCAGGCCCAGCGCAAGCTCTTCTTCAACCTGAAGAAGGAGCGGGAGCGGCTGGAGAAATTCGGGTTCAAGCCGGGCTCGAAGATGCTGGCCGAGGCCCTGTCGGTCAAGGAGAGCGAGGTCCTGGAGATGGACCAGCGGCTGTCCTCGCGCGACGAGAGCCTGGAGACGCCGGTATCGGAGGACGGCAAGCAGACGCGGGAGATGACGCTGGCCGACGGCGGCCCAGCAGTTGACGAGCTGGTGGCGGAGGACGAGTTCGCCAGGATCGTGAGGCGCAAGCTCGAGTCATTCCGCCGCACCTTGAACGAGCCGGGCAAGGAAAAGGAGGCCTTCATCTTCGACCGCCGCCTCATGTCCGACGAACCGTTCACGCTGCAGGAGGTGGGCGAGCAGTTCGACATCTCGCGCGAGCGGGTGCGCCAGCTCGAATCGCGTTTGATCCGCCAGCTCCGGGAATATTTCAAGGAACAATTCCCCGATTTCAAGGACTACGAATTCGTTCTGCAATAGATAAGCATTGTTCATAACCGCGGAGACGAGAGAGAACGCAGAGGAAAATTTTTCAGATGCCGCACCCCGCAAGGGGTGGGAATATGAGTAGCCGTAGGTGCAACCTACGGAATGTCGCCCCCGGGTTATCAACCCTGAAGGGGTTGAACCAAAATCGGCGGATAGGTGCGACCCCTTCAGGGTCGGGATGCCGTCGCGGTTTTCCGGGGGTTTCACCACCCGGCTACTCACATCATTCCCCTTCGGGGAAATATTTTGATCAGTAAAATTAAAAAAATAGATCTCTGCGTTCTCTCTCGTCTCTGCGATTAATATATTGCAATCATTCCCCGCACCGCCATTGGGTGAGCGCGGCCAGGGAAGGGGGCATGGTGGCCGAGGCCCGGCGGGCCTCGCTGAAGAGCCGGCCGCCTTCCTGGTCAATCTTGGCGATGAGCTCCCGGGGCAGGGCGGGCAGGAAGGTGAGCCCGGCGGGTCCGCGCATCTGGGCATAGAGCCAGAGCAGGCCCGGCTCAAGTGACTGCTCCGTGGCCGCGCCTCCGCATGAGGCCTTCATTCCGAGCCAGCTCCAGACCACGTCAAAGTCGCGGTATTGAATCCGTCCCTGGGCCGAGCTCAGAGCCAGCGACGCCTGCAGCGCCCGGTCAATCTTCTTACGATTCTCGTCGGAAGGCTCGTAAGTACTCCCTGGCGCCAGCGACGCCGCAAACTCCAGGTAATTGATCAGCGCATGGCAGGACTCGGCCGGGACCTCGACTATCCCGAAAAAGCGCGAGCCGCGCACTCCCGCCGGCTCCGGCCCTAAAAGCGCCGCCACCGCCGCCTCGTTCAATATCCCCCTCCGGCCCAGCTCGCGCAGCCGGGACCGCGCGAAGCGCGACATCAGGAGCTTGGTCCGGTCATCCGCGGAATTGTATTTAAGCATGAACTCGGACGGAGCGAGCGCCCCGTAAGGGCTGAGCGTGGACTCGCCGGGAAGCGGCCCCAGCAAGAAGGCGGGGCCCTTGTCCGCCGCCAGCCTGGCGCCCGTGATCTTCAATACCTCGCTCCAGGCGGCGTCATCAGCCGCGGCCGGGACCGGCCCGGCGGCCAGGGCTGACGTGAAGAACAGGGCGAGGGCCAGGACTGAGATTATTGCGGCGCATCCGGACTTTTTCATCGCATCAACTCCTTCATCTCACCTTCATTTTTTTCGCGCGAGACGCGAGTCCCAGGGCCGCGGCCATCGCCATCAGCCCGGCCACACTGGCCCAGAGTCCGATTTGAAAGGCACGCGGCCGGTAGCTCATCTTGATCTCCCGGCGTCCCGGCCCGAGTTCCACGCCGCGGAGCAGGCCGCGGGAGGCCGTGATCTTTTTTTCGCTCTCGTCCACTCTGGCCCGCCAGCCGGGGAAATAAGTGTCGGCGAGCACGAGAGCGCCGGGACCGCGAGCTTCCATGTCCACCCGGTCCCAAAGGTATGACTTCACCGCCACCGGCCGGGCAGCGTCGCGGCCGATCCCGTTGCTTTCCATCCACGCGCGCGGCCAGGCCTCCTGGTTTTCGTAAACCTTGATCCGGCCGTCGCGGATGAGCGCGAAGCCGGGCGCGCTGACCGCTTCCTTTGACGCCACGTACTTGACCCCGAGAACATCCATCAGCGGATTAACCAGGTTTCGCGGCGCCACGTCGAACGACCAGCCGTGCGAGAAAAAATTCTCCACGGCCCGGTCCATGGTGAAACCCTCGATCTCGCCCATGGCCGTGACGTACCGCGCCGGATAGATGCCGTCAAAAGCGCGCAGGTCGGAGAGGCTGAAGATCAGGTTCAGGTTGTCGTGCAGCGCCCCGGCCATGCCCGTGAACCGGGGAAGATCGCGGTCCCGGGTGATGGCGAGCAGGGCCTCCGGCGGCGCCGGGTCCTTGAAGCGCACCATCTCCGGCGCCATTGCGCCCTGGATGGTAAAGCCCCGGAAGAGGACGAGCAACTCGAGCGCGCAAAAAATCGCGATGGCCCAAGAAGCCGCTTTCCTGGTGGCGGGGGCCGCCGTTGTATTGCCTCGCGGCCCCCAGTTCAGAAACAGCACCAGGATCGCGCTCACCGCGAGCAGGGAGAGAACTGGCGCGATAAGGCCCGCGATCTCAAAGTGGGCCGACGTTCGCCTGATGTAAAACGCTCCGGCAAAGAGCATGACCGAGGTGATGGCGAGGGCGAGCGAGATTTTTCTGCCGCGCGCCCGGCCGCGGTCAAAGGACTCGAGCCCGGTCCCGGCCAGGACCGCGGCCGAGAGCGTCACGCCGGCCATGGCGAACTTGACGTTGCCGGTCATGTTAAAGGGCGGGAGCCAGGTGATCAGGCTGATGGGCGGCAGCCGGTAAATGATGGCGAGCAGGACCAGGGCCGCGCCGCCGAAAAAGAGGACGGGGCGCGAGCGGCCGGCCGCATGGACCGCGCCGATGCTGGCGAGCGCGAGCACGGCAACGCCTATGTAGGGGGACGACGTGACCTGCAGCGGATTCGAGCCGGACGGGCCCAGGAGCCACGGCGCGATCAGGCTCGCCATCAGCCGCGGCGAGAACGGCGCCATGAGGTGCAGGCCCGGGCCATGGATGTGGAATCCCTGGCCCAGGTATTCGAGGAAGGGCCAGAGCTGCGCCGAGCCGAGAATTGCGCCGAGCAGGAAGGGGACGATGAGCCACGCCGCCGGGGCGATCCGCTCGCGCCGGTCCATTACCACAACCGCCGTAAAGCCCGCCGCGAAAATCGTGGTGTAAAACGCCGCCTCCGGATTGCCGCCGGACAGGACCAGGGCCCAAGCCAGAGCGGAGACCGCCGCGAGCCAAAGCGATGGACGCGCCTTTTGCTTAAGCAGCAGGAACAGGATCAACGGCAGCCACATCTCGCTCGACACGTTGACCATGTTCATGTGCTTCATCATGTAGCCGGAAAGCATGAAGGCGACTCCGGCGAGCGCGGCCGCCGGCGGCGAGAGCCGGAGCGCGCGGCCGAGCATGAAGGCAAAGGTCCCGGCCAGAGCGAGGCGCAGGATGACAAAAAGGTCAAGGGCGCGGACCGAGGGCCAGATGAAGTAGAGCCACTTGAGCGGCATGAGCACGGAGCTTTGCAGGTTGGCCCAAAGCGGCATGCCCGTGCCCGAGTACGGGTTCCACAGCGGAAAATGACCGGCGCGGAGCTCGCGGGCCGAGAGGATGTCCCAAGGAAAAAACGAGAAGCGCGCCGCCGGGTCCTCGATCACGGCCAGGTAAACATAATGGCCCGGGACCAGCAGGCCCCGGAACTGGAAAAGCAGCAGGGCCACGGCGACCACGAAAAACAGGCCCGCCTCTATCGAGCGCTTCATGCCTTCAATTTAATCGCATCGCGGGCCGCCTGCAAATGGCTCCAGGGTCAGAGGTTCAGTTATCAGTTTCAAACGCAAATCATCGCCCGCGGCGGGATTGATTTCACACAGTCATTCATGCCGCGAGGCGGCACCCTAAGTTCATGAAAAGAAGATTATCGGACAGGATTAACAGGATTTACCGGATTAACACTAATGCTCGGTTTCTTCTTCCATCCTGTAAATCCTGTTAATCCTGTCCACTTTTTTTCAGGACAGGCACATAGAAAACAGAGATAGAAGATAGAAATTGTTTTCTCTCGGTACCCTCTGTACTACTAACATGCAAGATGCATAAATTTCTTTGCACTTTTTTTGATAACCACAGATGAACACGGATCAACACGGATTAATAAATGATGTTGGGGAAATTAAAATCAGTGTTCATCCGTGTTCATCTGTGGTTAACTTCTTCATTCTATTAATTGGTTGCGGCCTTAGGCCGCGCTGGGCCTCGGTGCGAAATCAATTAGCTTATGATCTTGTTCCACGCCGGCGGGCCGCCGGCGCTACTCACGGAAGTCGCTCCCTGCCGCATCATCTGGTAAAATTGTCAGAATGCGGGCGATACCAAAAGATTTCGCGCCCGGCCGCATCCTGGTGGTGCAGCTTCGGCAGATCGGCGACGTGCTCCTGACCACGCCCGCGCTCCGCGCGCTCAAGAAGCGGTTTCCGGGCGCGCGCATCTCGTATCTCGCCGAGCCGCTGCCGGCCAAGGTTCTGGAGGGCAACCCGAACATTGACGAGGTGATTGTCCGTAACCCGCGGGAGGGCGGGCTGGAGCCGCTCAAGACGATCAGAAGGGCGCGGGCGGGCCGGTTCGATCTGGTGGTGGATTTTCTGGCCAACCCCCGCACCGCCCTCATTGCGTGGCTGTCGGGCGCGAAGGTAACGATCAGTTACGCTGGTAACCGCCGCTCGATTTTTTATACGCACGCGGTCGCGGCCGAGGGCGTTTTTTCGGGCGAGCAGAAGCTCTCGCTGCTTCGGGTGCTCGGGGCGGGGCCGGAGAGCATGGAGTTGGACATGGCGGTGCCGGAGCGGGCAAAGCAGAGGATCGCGGCCTGGTGGGATGAGAAGGGACTGGCGGGCACGGCCCGTCCGGTGGTGTGCCTGGAGCCGTTTCAGAAGTGGGAGGCGCTCACGTATCCGGCGAAAAGTTTCGTGAAGGTGTGCGAGCTGATGAGGCGGAAGTGGGGCGCGACGGTGATCGTGTGCTGGGGACCGGGCCGGGAAGAGGACGCGAAAAATATCGTGGAGTCCGCGCGCCCGGACTTGGTTCTGGCGCCGCCGACGGACCTTTTTGAGCTGGCGGCGCTGTATCGGCGCGCGGACCTGTGGGTCGGGGTGGACGGCGGGCCGCGCCACATCGCGGCGGCGCAGGGGTTGCCGACGTTCGCGGTGCTGGGTCCGTCCGACGACGCCTGGACGCCGCCGGGCCCCAGGCATATCTCCGTGTACCGGCGCGACCTGGCCTGCCGGCCGTGCAATAAAAGGAGCTGCAAGAGCCGCATTGAGTGCATGACGGAGTTTAAGCCGGAAGAGGTGTTCGAGAGGCTCGAGCAATTTTGGGAAAGGGTGAGACCAGTAAAAAACCCAACCACGGATGAACACGGATGAACACGGATTCTTGGATGAAATCTCAGGAATTAATATCAGTGTTCATCCGTGTTCATCCGTGGTTACAAAACAGACCGAGGAGTTATCGGAGCTATCCAAGTGAGGGAAGGGGAGCGACTAAAATCGTTCCTGCATGATCGAGAGGGAATGAATTGGCGGATCAGGAACAGAAGAGGGTGCTGCTGCTCCGGTTCGGGGCGATCGGGAACGCGCTGGTGGCGGTGCCGGCGATCCGGGCCATGCGGCGGGCGTGGCCGGAGGCTTTTATGGCGCTGGTGGGCGACCCGGTGACGCTCGAGCTTCTGGGCCCCTGCCCTTACATCAACGAGCTCATCCGCTACGACCATAAGGGGCCGGAAGGGTTCGGGCGCGGCTACACCCGTTTCATCGCGGGCCTCAGGCGGAGGCGCTTCACGCACACGGTGCATTTCCGGCGGCATCTGAGGAGCGAGCTGATCGGATTTTTTTCCGGCGCGCGGGTGCGGGTGGGTTTTCATACTGAAGCGCGGCTCCAGTTTTTAACGCACAAGGTGGAATACGAAGAGGGCGGGAACGTGATCGAGCAGAGCCTGAAGCTGGCGCGGGCGTTGGGCGTGATGGCGGACGACCGGGCGCTGGAGTATTGGCCGGACCGGGGCTCGGCGCGGGTGGGCGAGCTGGTGGCGGGTCTTCCCGGCGCCGGCCCGCTGGTGGTGATCCATGCGGCGGGCGCGACCCAGCGCGAGCGGCTGTGGGGCGGCTTTGCGGAGCTTGCCATGGTCCTCCGCGAACGGACGGGCGCGCGCGTGGTGATGATCGGGGCCGAGGCCGAGCGGGCAATGATCACGGAGACCGCGGCGGCCACGCGGCCCGCGGCATCCACGGCCATCGGCCTCAAGCTTCCGGAGGCCGCGGAGCTGATCCGGCGGGCGGACCTGTTCGCGGGCACCGACTCCGGACCCGCCCACCTGGCCGACGCCGTGGGCACGCCCGGCGCCATCATCTATGCGCCGCACCGCGGACTCAAAAAGCAGATCCGAAAGTGGAAGCCGGAGGGAGAGAATTACCTGGCCTTCACCCCCCCGCGCGACTGCGACGGCTGCGCGGACCATGCGTGCGCTCCGGAAAAGCAGAAGGAATGCGCCGACGCGATCGCGGTGGAGGAAGTGGCCGCGGGGCTGGAAAAATTGTATGCTCTTAAATTAAAATGAGGAATTGTTTGAGGTTTTCAGTTTGTGGTTTGTGGTTCGAGATGGCCCATTCCCCATATCTTCAACCACAAACCACAAACGACAAACCATAAACCTTTCGGGAGGGATGAGTGATGGCAGAGACTTTGGGCAGTTTGATAGACAAGCTGACGGTTGCGAACATCCGGCTCTGGCATTTGGAGGACGTGCGCCGCGACCGGACGCTTCCGGGCAGGGACCGGCTGGCGGCGGCGGACGCGGTGTCGGTGGTGAACGGGCAGCGCAACGACCTGATGGACGAGATAGACGAGTTCTTGTACCGCGCGGCGCGCGGCCAGGCGAAGCTCAAGGCGCCCAAGGTGAAAATCTACAAGAAGTTCCGTCTCGATCCCAAACAAGAGGCCCGGGCGGAAAAGCTTGCCCGCGCGGCGGGCAAGAAAAAACCCCGGAAGAAGAAGAGTTGAAAGCTGGCGCGGCGGGAGCTTCCGGGCATCAGCGTCGGCCCGGGCTGCATTTAAAGCATGGGCGCCCCGGCGGAAAAAATTGCGCGGGCGGTTGACGGCGGGGGCCGTCAAGATATAATGAATAAATTGCGGCGGGATCACGGGAGAGAGCCATTGCGGGTGGAGAAGACGAACAAGTTGAAAATGGTGTTGCTGGCGCTGATGCTGGCCGGCGCGGCGGGGGCGCCGTTTTTGCTCTTCGCGCAGGGCCAGGGCCAGGTGATCACGCCGCTGTCTTCTTATTCCGATCCGGGCTGGCGGGCCCGGGCGGGCAACTACCAGGGCAACTTCTCGCGGATGCAGGCGGACCTCGGGAGCAGGCTTCCGGCGGGCCAGTTCCATCTGCTCACCACCGCGGAATCGTCGGCCGGGGGCATCGGGCTGTGGCCCAACCCGGTGAGCTTCGACTCTCCGGCCCGCTACTTCGCGGTGTTCATGCGGGTCCAGGTCCCGCCGCCCTCCACCGGCCGCGCCTTCCCCGACACCCAGACCGGCCGGGTGCTCATGATCATGGACGCCTTTGGCAAGGCCACCATCTCGGTGCTCAGCAAAGAGCTCCAGGCGGTGAACGACCCGCGGGTCGCGGGCGGCGCGATCATCTTCATCTACGGCAAGAAGCCCGTCAATGACCCTTCCTTCGAGCAGAGCGCGGAGGCCCTGGCGCTGTTCATTAAAAAGGACAACGTGATGGCGTTCGCGCAACTACGCATGACCTTGCAGACCCTGTTCTCGCAAAGCGAGATGCTGCCCATCCTGGAAGGCCAGGAGCAGATCCAAAACCTGCGCCTGTATATCATCCAGCCGTGATCCAACTCAATAGCGTTGAGAATCCGCCGCACGGATAGGAGGCGTTTTTTTGACACAACGCCACAACGGGAAAATTATTTTTTTATCTTTTCGTTGTCAGTGGTGTCCAAAATAAAAGTATAAGAAAAACGCCAAGACGCCAAGAACGCCAAACGCGATGTTTTTGTTAAATTCTCAAGCCGGCCTCCCGGCAATTTGATCCTTCTTGGCGTTCCCTTCGACGGGTTCGCCAAGCGGGTTGGAGTCAGAGCGATGCGACTTTTCCCGAAGCTTGCCGCCAAGAAACATCCGGTTTTAGTTGGCGAACCTTGGCGCTCTTGGCTTCTTGGCGTTTTTCTTGATGTCTATTTTGGACAAGAGTGTTTCGTTGTGCCGTTGTGGCGTTGTGTTAAAAACCCTTTCCAGGCCGTCAGCCGCCTCATTTTTCCGAAGGTTCACGTTGCACCGGTTTTTCCTCTCCGGCCTTGAGGCGGGCGATGTTTTCGCGGTGGGAGTAGATGACGAGACCGGTGACGAGGAATGCTCCGATGCGGTAGGCCCAGGAGTGGGCGAGGAAGAGGGTTGCGAAGGGGAGGACGGCGGCGGCGACGAGGCTTCCGAGGCTCACGCGGCGGGTGGTGAGGGCAATGGCGGCCCAGACGGCTAGGGCGAGGAGCGCGGCCCAGGGCACAATGGCGAGCATGACGCCGAAGGCGGTGGCCACGCCTTTACCGCCCTTGAAGCGCAGGTAGGGGTTATAGACGTGGGCCAGGACCGCAACGAACCCGGCGGCCATGACGCCGGCGGGGGGCAGGAGCAGGCCGCGGGCCATGATGACGGGAAGCAAGCCCTTGAGCGCGTCGGCCAGGAACACGGCCACGGCCCACTTGAGGCCGAAGGCGCGGTAAATGTTGGTGGCGCCGATGTTGCCGGAGCCCACGGACCGGAGGTCAACGTCGCTCAGGTAGCGGGCCGCCAGGAGGCCGGAGGGGATGCCGCCGATCAGGATGGCGAAGACGATGGCGAGAATTAGAGTTCCGGGTTCCATGCTTCCCACCTCCTTAGGCTTGTTCAAAAGGAAGGAACCGCAGATGAACGCGGATGAACGCAGATTAACCAGAATCCAGAATCAAGAAGCAAGAATCAAGGGCAGCGCTTCCGGTTTCTTTTTGCAGCCTCTTGCTTCTGGATCCTTGCTTCTTTGCTTTATCTATTATCCGCGTTCATCTGCGTTCATCTGCGGCTAATAAAAAGGCTTGACCTGTTGCAGTTGGATTGATCTTTGGGAAAGGCATAAAAAGATCGGGACGACTGGATTTGAACCAGCGACTTCCTGCTCCCGAAGCAGGCGCGCTACCAGACTGCGCCACGTCCCGACACCAGATACTATAGTTTAAGCGGGGGGTGAAGTCAATTGGCGACGCCTCGACCGATCAGGGGCCGCGCTCAATGGTCTCCTTGCGGTTAGTCGTCCTGGGCGGTGTGGTCCAGCCGGGGGCCAGTCCGCGCCAGACTTCCTTTTCCATGGCCCTCAGCTCCTTGGAGTTGGCGGCGATTTCGTCGCGGACCTCATCATGGCCGTCGAGGTATTTTGCTCGCTTTGCCTGTTCGTCGGTGCCCCGCGACGACTGATAATACTGGTCCGCGCTGACGCCGTATCTCTGGAAGAGCGCATCGTTCTTGGCGTCTCTCTCCTCTTCATGCTTTTGCAAGTCGGCCTTGGCCTTGACCGGGTCGTTGCCGTGGGCGTCGAGGATGACGAGGATCTGCTTGTTGCTGGAGATTTGCAGGCTCTGGCGCTCGAGCAGGAGCTGGTAATACTTTTCAGGGGTAAAGCCGGTTTCCGCGGGCTGGTCGGCGGGATTGGCGGGGGCCGCTGAGCTGCCCGCGCCGGCCGGCTTGTTCTTGGACGCGACCGATTTGGCGGAAGGCGCGGCCGCGGGTTTTGTATTGGCGGAGCTGGCCGTGGAAGGCTTTGCCGTGGCGGGCTGGGCCGCGGCAGCGGGCTTGGCCGGCTCCGGCTTGGCCTTGGTATCTTGCGGCTGGGCCTCGGCCAGGAGCGGGCCTAACCAGACGATGAGCACCGCCATGATTTTCAAGGATGTTTTAAGCGGCGAATTCGGGCAATTCATTTTTCCACCTGTCCGCCCGGCCGGAGTGGCCGTTGATAATGCGCCGCGAAACCCCGGGGTATCGGGGTTTCGCGGCGGCGGTCATACGCGCAAGGAACGCTTCGATAAATTTACCGGCCGTGGCCTCATTGCCGGGCGCGCGGCCGCGGCCTCGCCTGGTTCAAGGATTAGGCGCTGCCGGCGCGGTCGCTCCGGGCGCCGGCGCCGGTGTTGACGGCTGCATTGGCGCGGGCGCGGGCGGCGTCATGCCAGGCGCCGGCGGCCGCGGGGCCGTTCCGGGCTGCGGCGCGTTTCCGGGCATACCAGGCATCCCCGGTCCACCGGGCATGGTCCTGCCGGGACCGTGCGGGCGTCCCCCTGGCCCGCCGCGCTCGCCCTTCATGCGCTCGTCGCGTCCGGTGTATTGCATGAGTTCTTGTCTCAGGTCATTCATCTCATCGCGCAGGGCTTTGTATTTTAGCTCCAGCTCGGGATGGTCCTTGATATACTGGCTGCGCTCCTGGAGCACGGTGACCCGGTCCGGCCCGTTGGGATAGAAATTCTGGCCCATGCTGAGCCCGTTCTTGGTAAAGACCTCCTGGCTCTTCTGCTGCACGGACTTTTTCAGCTCCATGATCTCGGGAGTGGCCTTGTCCGCCTCGTTCGGATACTTTTTATAGACGGCGATCATGTCCTGGTAGTACTGCTTGGTCACATCCAGGCGCTCGATCATGATCTGCCAGTACTTATCCGGGGAGATCGGGGTATAGGTGCGGGACTGCATGGGATTCACTCCAGGCGGCTGGCCGGGTTGGCCGGGCTGGGCCGGTATTGCAGGCTGAGTGGGAGGAGTGGTTGTGGCCTCCGGGCCGGGTTGGGTCGGAGCGGGCTGCTCCGTCCCTGGCTGCTGTTCCCCGCCCGGCGCCGGCTTCTGCTCCGGCTTGTTGCATGACGAGCTACAGGACGAGATCCCCAGCAAGATCATGGCGACCAGTGCTGAAACGCATAGACCTGAAATTAGCCTCTTCATTGTTCTTACCCCCATAGAAAACCATTGTCGTCAATAAAACTTAGTCCGCAAAAGGCTTTAAAAAGTTCCGCCCCGAGGGGCTCCCTCATCATTGCGGGAGATTATATTTCCCTTTCCGGAATGGGTCAACTCAAGGAAAGATTATATAACACAATGGGAAGCAGTGACAACCCGGCGGAGTTAGCGGCAAGCATCCGGGGTTCGGGCGGTCGGCGCTAAGCGTTCTATCGCGCCAAAGGATTTTAGGACCCGCCCCCGGAAGGATCCGAGCCGTCCCGGATCATGGCGGCGAGGTCTTTTGCGATGATTTCCTGGAAAGAGGTCCCGGCCCTGGCTTCCACGGCGCGCTTTCTCAGGTAATAGAAGGCAAAGCCCAGGCCGAACCATGCGAGGAATGGCAGGGCCCAGAGCTTGAGGTCGGCCAGGAGGATGATGATCAGGAGGGCGGAGGTGATGATTCCGATGCCCGGTGCGATGTAGAGCATTTTTCCGCGCAGGCGGAATCCGGGCCGGTTGTAGAGGGCGGGGGCCTTTTTGGGCAGGAGCATGGCGGAGATCATGGAGGGGATGAAGATGACCATGCCGCCGATGGTGGCGTAGGAGGCAAAGGTCTTGATCCCGGCGTTTGCGAGCACGGCGATGACCGATCCGGCCCAGAGGATGGCGAGGAAAATGACCGGGGTGCCGAACCTCCCGGTACGGGCGAGCGCCGGCGGTATGATGCCGTCCCTGGCCACCACCATGAGCGACTTGGTGGCCCACATAAAGGTTGCGTTCAAGGTGGTGCTGAAGGCGAAGATGGCGCCGCCGATCAGGAAGAAGAGGAACCAGGGCCGGGAGAGGAACACGCGGGCGGGCTGGGTGAGGTTGGCGTTTTCCATTGCGGTCCAGGAATGAAAATCAATGTTGCCGAGCGCGGCCACCGCGACCAGGATGTAAAGCACGCTGACCAGGGGGATCGAGATGAGCAGCGAGAGCGGGATGTCGCGCGAAGGCCGCTTGATTTCGGCGCCCAGCTCGATCACTGAGTTCGAGCCTTGCAGGGCAAAGGTGAGGATGCAGGCGGCCAGGACGAACCCGCCGAGGCCGTGGGGCAGGGGCGGGACAAAGTTGGTCGGGTCCACGCTGGCAAGCCCGATCCCGCCGAACGCGATCAGCGCCGCGATCAGCACCACCACCATCAGCGCCTGCGCCGACGCCGCGATCTCGATGCCGACGACGTTGACCAGGAAGAAGATGGTGAGCAGGCCGATGGCGGCGGGCTTGAACGGCAGCCCCGGCCAGACCGATTGGAGGTAGCGCACGCATTCGGTGGCGTACATGGGCAGCGCGCCGAAGACCAGCCCAATGGCGTAGCACCACACCCCCACCGTGGCCCACAGGGGGGAGAAGAGGCGCGAGGGGTAACGGTAAGTGCCGCCCACCGTGGGCATGGCCGAGCCCAGCATGCCCACCGTCATCATGATGAACACGATGGGAACCGCCGCCGCCGCGAACGCCAGCGGCACCGACGGACCCGTGAAGCTGGCCGCCAGCGCGGTGAGCGAAAAAATCCCGGCCCCCACCGTGGTCCCGACCTCGATCGCCACCAGGTCGCCAAGCCCCAGCACCTTTTTCAGTCCGAACTCGCCGCTCATCCGGCCTCCTTCCCTCCGCGTGATCAAGAATTATAGCGTGATTCCATGGGGGCGGGCAATGGGGCCTATCAACAAAGCAAAGAAAATAACCACGGATGAACACGGATGAACACAGATATTTTTTCTCTCTCTTTAATCAGTGTTCATCTGTGTTCATCCGTGGTTATCAAAAATCGGCCGTTCATGTTAAGAAAAGAACAAAGAACGAGGAGAAAGCGGGATGGAAAAAATCGAGCTGACTCCGATCGGGGTCATTCACTCGCCGTTTCGGGAGCCCGGGGAAACTCCGATCCAGGCGGCGCATTCGGGCGGGGCCGAGGCCACGGTCGAGATCTACGAAAAATACGCCGAGGGTCTGGACGATCTTGACGGGTTCGACTGCATCTGGATCCTCTGGTACTCGCACCGGGCCGGGCCCTCGCCGCTCAAGGTCGTGCCTTACATGGACACCAGGCAGCGCGGGGTTTTCGCCACCCGCGCTCCGTCGCGGCCCAACCCCATCGGCCTCTCCCGCGTGAGGCTCAAAAGGCGCGAGCACAATAAACTCGTGGTCAGCGGCGTAGACATGATTGAGGGCACGCCCGTGCTCGACCTCAAGCCCTACATCAGCGCCATTGACGCCTCGCCCGGCTGCGAGCGCGACGGCTGGCTCGCGGGCCGGAACATGAAAAAACGCGCCGACAACCGCTTCGCCAAAAAGCCGCGCGGGTCTTAAGCCATAAGACGGTGCGGCCTGACAGAGCTGGCTGAGGGGACCCATGAAAAAAACACAGGTCAATTTCTGGCTGGAACTGAGCATGTTCTTGTGCGGGTCATTACTTGCTGTAACGGGCCTTATCCAGAGGTACGTGCTTCCGGCCGGTCAAGGACGGCGGGGGGCTGGTGCGGAAACCCTGCTGGGGTGGACCCGGCATGATTTTGGAGACCTTCATTTCTATGTCGCGACCGTGCTGGTGGTCCTGCTCGCAGTGCACATCGTTTTGCACTGGAGTTGGATCAAGTGCCGCTTCCGGGAGCTGCGCCCTGGTCCGGAGCAGGACGGCGAATGCGGCCGAACCTGACCAGGAAAAAGCCGCCGATGGCGGCGAGGGCCCCGTCGCCCAGATAGATGACGCGCGGCAGGTGATAGATAAGGCCGCTGATCGCGCAGGTCGCGGCCATGACCAGGAGCATGATCCCGCTGAGCCGCGCCCAGCTCCGGTAGCGGCCCGGGTCATTGGCCGCGAGCAGGAAGGAAGCGCCGAGCCAGGCGTAGAGGATGCCGGTGGTGCGGAGCATGTAAGCGAGCAGCGAAGACGATGCCCAAAGGTCCGGAAAGCGGCCATGGGCGATGGCGCGCATGAACCATCCGGCCAGGGGCAGGGGCGTGAACAACATGCACAGGCTTGCGGCCAGGAAGATGACTCCCGTCACCAGCAGCAGGAGATGGAGCAAGGGATCAATAAAATGGTCATCGTTCATTGGCCCGCCCTCCCGGATTCAGGCCTCCTCCCAGGCCCCCCTCTAATCTACCATGATTCCTTCCGCCCCGCGCAATTGCAACGGCGTCTTTTAATCAACGTTGCCATCAGGTACAATGGTTAGGGCGGATGGGCGATACATCTGACGGGCCTCTATCAGGGAGGGAGTGCCATGAACAAACGCCGACCGGCGGTGGCGGGGCAGTTTTATCCGGGCAGCGCGCGCGAGATCGAGGCGCAGATCGCGAGGCTCGTGGACGAGGGCGCGGCCAGGGAGAAGGTGATCGGGGCCCTGGCGCCGCACGCGGGCTGGATGTATTCGGGCCGGGCCGCGGGCCTGCTTTACAGCCGGATCGAGATCCCGGAGACGGTGGTGGTGATGTGCCCGAACCACCGGGGCCTGGGCGCGGACGCGGCGGTGATGGCGGAGGGCTCGTGGGAGCTGCCGACCGGCGAGGTCCAGTTGGATGGCGCGCTGGCGAGGGCCATCATGGCGCGCTGCGGGTTTTTAAGGGACGACGCGCGGGCGCACCAGAACGAGCACTCGCTGGAGGTGCAGGTGCCTCTGCTCCAGCACTTCCGTCCGGACTTCAAGCTCACTCCGATCTCGCTCTCGCGGGTGAGCCTCGAGGAATGCGAGGAGCTGGGCCGGGCCATCGCGGACGCGGTGGAGGAGCAGGGCCGGGAGACGCTGGTGGTGGCGAGCTCGGACATGACGCATTTCGAGAGCGCGCCGGCGGCCAAGAAAAAGGACGGGCTCGCGCTCGAGCGTCTGACCGCGCTCGACCCGGCCGGTCTTTATAATACCGTGATGAAGAACCGCATCAGCATGTGCGGCGTGATCCCGGCCACCATCATGCTTTACTATGCCCTGGCGCGGGGCGCGAGCATGGCGGAGGTCATTGATTACCGCAACTCCGGCGACGTGACCGGAGATTATTCCGACGTGGTGGCCTATGCGGCGGCCATCGTGAAGTAGCACGGGTTTTCAGCCGGCGCCGCCGGCCGGGAGAAAGAATTGTCTAACAAGGATATACAGGATATGCAGGATAATAAATCCTATCCTTGACATCCTGAATATCCTTGTTAATGAATTCTTTGATTGGAGAACTATCATGGCAGTGAAGAAAAAGCAGAAGGCATCGGTCAAGCGTGAGACCAGGGAGACGCGCACCCAGGCGGAGCTGTGCCTGGACGGCAGCGGCGAGCTCAGCATCAAGACGCCGTTCGGCTTCATGGACCACATGCTCACGGCTTTTGCCAAGCACGCGGTGTTCGACCTGTCGCTCACGGCGGTGGGCGACGTCGCGGTGGACGCTCACCACACGGTGGAGGACATCGGGCTCACCCTGGGGGAGGCGCTGGCGCAGGCGCTGGGCGAGAAGGCGGGGATCGCGCGCTTCGGCGGGGCCCAGGTGCCGATGGACGAGGCCCTGGCCACCGCCGTGGTGGACATCTCCGGCCGGCCCTACCTCGTGTATGACGTGAATATCCCGGAGCACAACCAGTGGGAGTTCGACTGCGCCCTGGTCAAGGAATTTTTCCTGGCCCTCACGAGCGCGGCCCGGATGACCCTGCACCTCAAGCTCGACTACGGCGATAATTATCACCACTGCTGCGAGGCCGTGTTCAAGGCCGCGGGCCGCGCGATTCGTCAGGCCGTGGCGGTGGACCCGAGAGTCAAGGGAGTGCCGTCGAGCAAGGGCACATTGAAGTGATATCTGAGGCTTGGGGCTTGAAGCTTGAGCAGGCATGGGTGGCGGACTTGCGCCGCGGAGTTGATACATGATCGCGGTGATTGATTATGGAATGGGGAATCTGCGCAGCGTGCAGAAGGCGCTGGAGAGGGTCGGCCTGGACGCGCGCGTCACCCGCTCCGCGCGCGACATTGCCGACGCGGATGGAGTGGTGCTCCCGGGGGTGGGAGCGTTCAGGGACTGCATGAATAATCTTACCGAGCTCGAGCTGATCGCGCCGAGCAAGAACGCCATCGCCTCGGGCAAGCCGTTTCTCGGCATCTGTCTCGGCCTGCAGGTGCTGTTCACGGTGAGCGAGGAGTTCGGGCGGTGCGAGGGGCTGAACGTTTTCGCGGGCCGGGTGGTGCGCTTCGCCGACGACATGCAAGACCCGGCGGCGAAGAGCGATGACGACCCGCTGCTCAAGGTCCCGCACATGGGCTGGAACCAGATCGTGAAGCAGCAGGACCCGGCCGCGCTCCGGGGCATCGGAGACGGCACCTATTATTATTTCGTCCACTCCTACTACGTGGCGCCCGAGGACAAGAGCATCGCGGCGACCGCCACCGACTATGGCATCGAGTTCGTGTCGTCCATCGCCCGCGACAACGTCTTCGCCTGCCAGTTCCACCCGGAGAAGAGCCAGGAGGCGGGGCTCAAGCTGCTCCGGAATTTCGGCGCCATGGTAGGGAGATAAAGATGAAGCATTTTATTAACCGCCAAGGCGCCAAGGCGCCAAGGGGGAAAAATATTTTTAATTGCTTTTTCTTGGCGTCTTGGCGTCTTGGCGGTGAAATAAGTGTTTACGTCCTTGTGGTGGCCGTATTGATCGTTACCGCCACGCGGCCGGCGGCGGGGGCCTTCGTGAGCGTGGAGAAGGCGGACGGGTTCGATCCCGCCGGGGTCAAGCGCGTGGCCTTTCTGCCCTTCACCCGGATCATGCCGGTGGAGGAAGGACAGCAGCCGGTGTGTCCGCTCACCAAGAAAAGCTTTGACGCCTGCCGGATCGAGGACAACGCGGAGGCCGAGCTGTCGCGGATCATCGGGCAGGCGCTCCTCGAAAGCGGCGCGCCCGTGGCCTGGGTCCCGCAGTCCGAGATCAACGCCGCCCGGACCAAGCTCAAGAAGGAGGGCGGGCAAACGCTGTCCACCGCCGGCGCCGTCCAGCTCGCCATCGGCCGCGAGGTCAAGGCCGACGCCGTGCTCACCGGCTTCATCTACTGCTTTCGCGACCGGAGCGGCAATGCCTACGCCTCGGCCCGGCCCGCGGCCCTCGCCTTCTGCCTGCACCTCATTGACCCGGCCACCGGGAAAATTCTATGGAGCCTCCGCCTCCACGACGAGCAGGTCCCCCTCAGCTCCGACCTCGGCTCCCTCCCCGAATTCATCAAGCGCAAGGGAAAATGGATCACGGTGGGGCAAATGGCGGAGGAAGCGGCCAAGCAAGTCGTCGCCGATTTGCCCTGGGACAATCAAAGCGATGCCGGCAAGGGACGCTGAGGTCAGGATTTGACGTCCGGATGAGTTTTCGCCCGCGGCTCGGGACCGGAACTCGGGCGCGGAGAGGCCGCCGCGTTTTTTTCCCGCCAGCGGCAGTAGAACTCATGATAGGGGTGGCCCCGGCTCGCGCATTTGGTCTCGCGCAGCTCTTCGATCCAGACCGCCCCGGCCTCGATCATGGCCCGCCCCATCCATCCCTCCATGAGCCGGCAGTGCGCCGGGTCCATCCCGGGGAAATCATGGATGCGGAGCACGGTGTTTTCCGGCGAGGGGTCCTCCGTCTTCATGTGGCCCGCGTTCTCGTAATAGCTCTTCCAGTAAACCCCGCAGTCGCGGATCAGGTCGCGCGGCCGAATCTGGAAATTGTTCAGCTTGCGGAACGACTCAATGTCGCGGGTCGCCGCATAAGCGCCGATGTCCTTGCATAGCGCCAGGTTGCCCGTTCCCGCGATCTTGTCCGCCGCCCTCAAGAATTGGGTGAAAGCAAGGTAGGGATAATTTTGAATGGTCACGACCTTTTTCGTGCAGACCTGGGCGGCTTGCGGGGGAAGTGAAGCCAGGGCCTTGGCCAATAATTCATCGCCCCCGGGCCGGGACTTGAGAAATTTGAAGACCCCGAGAAAAGCCGTTCCCTTGGCCAAAGGCCCCGCCGAGTCGTTAACTCCGTCCATTTTACCCTCGCGCTCCTCTGCGCTTGGCGCGCTTACGGGAGGATGGCGCTCCCGCGCTTGTCCCCCCTGGTCCCTGCTCCGGAACCGGGAGGCTCCTCCCCTGGCATGGCCCTGTGCGGACCCCTCTCTTCTTGAAGGGTTACAGCCTATAACACGACCGCGCGGGTTGTCAAAACCAGGATGGAGCTATACTCGATCATTCACCGCCAAGTTGTGATTGCATGGGAGTTGTGATAAACATTCTGCGGTCTTGTGCTGCGCTGGCTTTTCTCTGGGCCTGCCAGGACCGGCGGGCCCGGGGCCAAAGGAGAGAGCTATGGTAAAGAAGCCGGTTACGGCGGTGTATCCGGGGTCTTTTGACCCTCCCACGCTCGGCCACCTCAACATCGTGACGCGGGCGGCGGCGGTGTTTGATGAAGTGATCGTGGCGGTGGCCGAGAGCACGAGCAAGCGCTACGTGTTTTCGACCGAGGAGCGGGTGGAGCTGTGGAAGCGGATCCTTCCCCGCGGCCTCAAGAACGTGAAGGTGGACACGTTCCACGGCCTGCTCGTGGATTACACGGCCAGGAAGGGCGCGAAGATCCTGCTGCGCGGGCTGCGCAACACCACGGACTTCGAGTACGAGATCTCGATGGCGCAGACCAACCGCACCATGCGCCCGGATATCGAGATCGTGTTCATGATGACGGAAGGCTGCTACTCGCACCTGTCCTCGAGCCTGATCAAGGAGATCGTGATACTGGGCGGCTCGGTCAAGGGCATGGTCCCGCTGCTCATCGAGCGCGAGCTGAAAAAACGGATCGGGCCGAAGAAAAAGTAGAGCGTAGAGCGGAGGGCGTGAAGAAGGGCCGGTGCCCGCCTCTTGCCCGCAATACGCACTTCGCCCTACGCCCTACGTTCTTTCAAGAAACGATTTAACACCATAATCAAAGGAAAGGAGAAAAAATGAAGCTGTCGTCCCGGGTAAAGAAAATCAAGCCCTCCGCCACGCTGGCGGTGTCGGCCGCGGCCAAGGCCATGCAGGCGCAGGGCATTGACGTGATCGGGTTCGGCGCGGGCGAGCCGGACTTTGACACGCCACAACACATCAAGGACGCCGCGATCAAGGCGCTGAATGCCGGGTTCACCAAGTACACGCCCGAGAGCGGTATTGACGAGCTCAAGCAGGCGGTGGCGGACAAGTTCAAGCGCGACAACGGCCTCGAGTACAAGAAGGACCAGGTGATCGTGTCGGTCGGCGGCAAGCACTGCCTGTTCAATGCCTACATGGCCACGCTTAACAAAGGCGACGAGGTCGTGATCCCCGCGCCCTACTGGGTGTCGTATCCGGACATGGCGCTTCTGGCCGACGCCAAGCCCGTGTTCGTGCCGTCCGCCGAAAAGAACGGCTTCAAGATCAAGCCCGCGGACCTGGCCAAGGCTCTGACCAAAAAGACCCGCCTGGTCATCATCAACAGCCCGTCCAACCCGACCGGCTCGGCCTATACCAAGAAGGAGCTGCAAGGGCTCGCCGCCGTTTTGAAGAAGAGCGACTGCTACGTGGTGTGCGACGATATTTACGAGCACATCGTTTACGACGGCTTCGAGTTCCATTCCTTCGCCTCGGTCGCGGGCAAGGAGCTGTTCGAGCGGTGCATCGTGGTCAACGGCGCGTCCAAGGCCTACTCCATGACCGGCTGGCGCATCGGCTACGCGGCCGGGCCCAGGGAAGTGATCAGCGCCATGAGCAAGATCCAGGGACAGAGCACCTCGAACCCCACCAGCTTCGCGCAAAAAGGCGCCGTGGCCGCGCTCAACGGGCCGCAGGATTTCATGAAAACAATGGTCGCCGAGTTCCGGAAGCGACGCGACTACGCGGTGAAGACGCTGAACAACATGAAGGGCATCACCTGCTACAACCCGCAGGGCGCGTTCTACGTGCTGCCTTGCTTCAAGGCCTACATCGGCAAGAGCTGGAAGGGCGAGAAGATCAAGGACGACGTGGCGCTGTGCAAGTTCCTGCTCGACGAGGTCAAGGTGGCGGCGGTGCCGGGCGGCGCGTTCGGCGCGCCGGGCTACATCCGCCTTTCCTACGCCACTTCGATGAAGAACATCGAGGAAGGCTTAAGGAGGATCGAGAAGGGCATCGCGTTGCTCTGAGCGGAGGCTTTATCCCGGCAGGGGTCAGTGCTTCAGTTTTCAGTTAATAGTATTACCTTCAACACCTCGCAGTATCCCGATATTAACTGAAAACCGAAGCACTGACCCCTTTGCCTTTAGAGGTGTTTTCAGCGGCCGGCTAAGATATAATCGCGGACATGAGCGGGGAAGCGCGGCAGAGGGATGTGCTGGGCCTGGCCGCGGCGGCAAGCGTGGTCCTGTTAGCCGTGGCCCTGGCTTCTTTTCGGGTCTTCAACTATGACCTGTTCTGGCACCTGCGGACCGGGCAATGGATCGTGGACCATCTGTCGGTCCCGCGGCAGGACATGTTTTCGTTCACCCGGGAGGGCATGGAATGGATTGACGCGCAGTGGCTGTTTCAGTTGGTCCTGTACGCTTTTTATTCCGCGTTCGGGGGCAAGGGGACCACGCTCCTGCAGGCCCTGTTGACCGCGGGTACTCTCCTCTTTCTCCTCTTTTCCGTGCCGGGCAAAATTCCGCTGGCGGCGCGCTCGCTCCTGGGCTTTGTCTTCCTGCTCAGCTTTAACCCGCGCATCAACTGCCGTCCGGAGAACCTTTCCTGCCTTTACATGGCAGGGATGTTCTTCGCGCTGGAGCGGGCGCGGATGGGGAGAAGCCGATGGCTCCTCCCAGTGGTTATCCTCCAGTTGCTGTTCGTCAACTCCGAAGGTCTCTGGCCCATCGGCCTGGCCATGGCGGGAGCGTACGCGGGCGACGCGGCCCGGGAGATGATCAAGGAAAAGGGACTCTCTCGGCGCCGGCGGGAATTATATGCCTGGTTTTTTGCCTTGGCCGCAATGGCCGCTTTCAGCGCGGTCCAGCCGTACTGGCTGCGGGGCGCCCTTTTTCCTTTCACGCTGCTGGAGGAGACCGCGCTCAAAGGCATGTTGCACAAAAAGATTATCTCGGATCTGCAGCCGATCTTTGTCACGGCCTGGCCCGAGCGCGTCCTGGTCCCTTACTGCGCGCTCACGGTCCTTTGCCTTGCCGCCGTGGTCCTCGCGGGGAGAAGGGGCCGCCCGCTGCTCGTCCTGCTCGCGATCATAATTTCCTATTTGGCGTTCACGGCGCGGCGCAACGTGAGCGTGGGCAGCGTTATCCTGATGCCGTCGCTCTTGGCCCACGTCGCGGTCCTCACCGAGAAGCGGCCGGGCTGGCTCCGGGCGCCGGTGGTCATCCGCTGGAGCGGATTGCTCGCCATCGTCGGAGCGGCTTTTATTGCCCTTCTGTCGCTGGCGATCCCGGCACGGCAGTGGGACCGGTCGGGCCGTCGGCCGGGCTTCGGCATCGAGACGGGAAAATACCCGGTCGAGACCGCGTCGTACCTGAAATCCATCGGGTACCGGGGCAACATCATCAACAGCGAGAACATCGGCGGCTACCTGATCTGGTCGCTGTGGCCGGAGTGCAAGGTGTTCGCGGATCCCCGGATGGAGCTGGGCGGAGAGGAGGCCATCATCTTCTACCTGGAGACCTACAACGACCAGGACAAGCTCGCCCGCGTCGCGGACCAATTCCGGGCGGAGGCCGTGGCAACGGCCTACCGCAAACCGTACACGGAATTTTTCCAGCGGATGGCGGCCGACCGGCGCTGGGCGCTGGTGCACCTGGACTGGAACGCGGCGGTGTTCTTGCGAAGGGATGAGCGGTGGGGCCGGGTGATCAGCCGCGATGAGATCAAGGACCCGCTCAACTATGTGCTCACTCCGCCCCCGTCTTGAGGAGCGGTTAGCCGTCGCCCGATTTCTCCGTCACGCGTTCGAGCAGGCAGGTCTTGACCTTGAGCGCGTCGGTCCGGGTGACGGTGACTTTCCAGTCCTTGATCCGGACCACGTCTCCCTCCTTGGGGAAGCGGCCCATCCGGTCGGTGATGAACCCGGAGATCGTGACCACGTCCTCACCCTCGATCCCGATCCCGAACTTGGAGCGGAGCAGGGCAAGCGGTGCGCGGCCCGCGGCCTCGTAAACCTCGGGCGCGAGCATTTTCAGCCACGGCGATTCGGTGTCGAACTCGTCCTGGATCGCCCCCACCAACTGCTCCAGCACGTCCTCCAACGTCACCAGCCCCGAAACCGACCCCACCTCGTCCACCACCAGCGCCAGGTGGATGTGCGTGTCCCGGAACCGCTGCAACACCTTCTCCAGGCTCTCCTCCTCCGATACCAGCAGCGCCTCGTGCGCCACCGCCTTCAGGTCCGGCGCGCCAGGCTCGCGCAGCATCCAGAACACGTCGCGGATGTGGACCATCCCGATTACCTTGTCCAGATCGGTCTCGCATAACGGATACCGCGCAAAATTGTTGCGGCGAGCCTTGTCCAGGCTCGACTCCAGGCCCTGCGCCAGCGAAAAGTAAACGATCTCGTTGCGCGGGACCATAACCTGCCTGGCCTTCGAATCAGCGAGACGCAACGCCCGCTCGCTGATCTTCCGTTCCTGCTCGCTGATCTGGCCGCCCGCCGCCGCCTCGGAAAGGATCATCATCAGCTCGGCATCGCTGTGGGCCAGTTCCTCGTCACTGGCGGGGGTGATGCCCACCAGCTTGAGGGTCCCCAGCGCGGCCGCGTTGAGCACCCAAATGGCCGGCCAGAACATCCAGAAAAAGAGGCGCAGGGGCATGGAGATCCACAACGCCGTGTCTTCGGTGCGCCGGATCGCCAGGGACTTGGGAGCGAGCTCTCCGAAGACGATGTGCAAAAAGGTGATGATGATGAAGCCGGTGACGATGGAAATGGAGGAGACGGTGGTCGGATTGTGGATGCCGAGTCCGCGGAGCAGGGGCTTGAGCTCTTCGGAGACCATGGGTTCCCCGATCCATCCCAGTCCCAGGCTGGCCATGGTGATGCCGAGCTGGGTGGCGGAAAGGTAGGCGTCAAGGTTCCGGACCAGGACCCGGCCCACCCGCGCGCGGATGCTGCCCTGCTCCGCGAGCTCGCTGAGCCTGGTCTCGCGGATCTTCACGATGGCGAACTCCGAGGCCACGAAGAAGCCGTTCAGGAGAACCAGTGCGAACACGGCGCATATTTTGATGAAGATGATCATGACTTCAAGCCGCCGCCCTCGCCGGGCGGCCGGGACGCGACACTCAAAAAAATTACAGCCAGCAGATCACATCCAGCACCGACCTCCATTCCCGGGAAGTCCGGATCCGGCTCTTGCCGGTGGCGGCCCGGAAAAACCCGTCGGCCTCGGCCACCCCGATGATGGCGCCGGGCAGGTCGTGCGAATTATCATAAAGCCCCGCCACCGACCCGTCCTTGGTCAAGACCTCGTGGCAGCGGAAAAAATAGCGGTCAAGGGCGCTCACGATGTCATGGGTCCTGTACTCTTCGCCCTGGCCGCTAAGCTCAAGCCACGCGGCCTTGAGTCCGTTGACCGCGTCGAGGTTGATGCAGTAGGGGAAATCGCCCTTGATGAGCTTTTTATCCCACAGCCCGCTTTCGAGCTGAAGTCCGAGCACGGTGTCAATGACGCGCCGGGGGTACGGCATGGGCCGGCCGCGGTGCTGATAGATCCACCAGAAGTGCGCGGCGCCGCCCAGGTCGTGCATGGTCGGCCGCTCGGTGAACTTGTTGAAGAAGGCCCGCTGCCACAATCCGGTCCGCGGGTTGGCCTCGCGGTCCAGCCAGTCGAAATACCAGTCGAACCATTCCTCCGGCGCCTCGCCGCTCATGAGCAGCGACGCGGCTGCGCCCCCGCCCTGATGAGACCCCACCCAGACCTCATCCCACCAGATCCGGGAAAGCCACTTCCCCAGCTCCGCTTTACTCGACGTCAGCTCTCGCGCCCACCGGAACGGATGGAGCGGCCGCGCGCCGAGCAGGGCCAGCGCGCCCGTCGCATAAGCGGTGGCGTGTTCCTTGAAATGGAGCGTCTCGTTGCCGCGGCTGAACCAGCCGGTTTCCGGGTCCTGGAAAGACTGAAGGAGCGCGGCCCAATCCCGCCGCCCCTCGGGGGTGGTCCGCGCGTCAAGCTCTCCCATGGTCCACAACAGGTAAACCATGTCCGCGCAACCGTAGAGATCATAACCCCGGCCCCGCTGATAGGAAAAGCGGCCCCGAAGATCATGCGGATCAAAGGGAAACGCCGGATCGTGATAGAGCGCCAGATACGGCTCAAGCTGCCGCTCGAACCCGCTGAAATCGTAAAGCCGCTCCCCGGGGGCGGGGCCGGTTTCAGTTGCCCCGCTGCCGCCGCCCGGACGGAACAGCGCGGCCATGAGAACCACGGCCCAGATGAATTTTCCTTTCGGGAGCATGGCGGCCTCCTCGGCGCCTGCCGGCAAGCGCCCTTTTTCAAGTCTGGAGTATAGGCGCGAAGATTTCAAGTCGCGGGGCAGGGAAGGGGAGCGGAGGACGGCGCTTAAAATAAAACCGGGGAATGAATCATTCCCCGGCTTTACGAATAATGGTTGCTGGTTGTTATTTCTTTTTCTTCTTGGCCGCTTTCTTCTTGCCAGCCTTTTTCGCTACTTTCTTCTTTGCCGCTTTCTTTTTCGTTGCCATTGTTCTTTTCTCCTTTTCTGCTTTTTGGTTGGTTAGAGCTCCGTTTCCACAAAGAACCTGCCGAATATATTTTGATCCTCAGCGGCGTTCGGACAACTGCAAAAAAAATTTTTCTCCCACTCTCCCCCTTCAGCGTCCACCAACTTTTCGACCACCACGATCACCTACCTTGACAAGTATACCAAAAAAATTTTGGGAAGGCAAGAAAAATCTTCAAAAAAGTGAATTTTTTTTTGGGGGGCCCTCCACGGCCCGAAACGCCTCCCCTCCCGGCTCCGTCTCGATCCGATGGATGATCCGATCGCGGCCGCGCCGGCTCTCTCATTTCTTGACTCGATTGGGGAGCGGTGCTACCTTAAATTTCAGAGTCATCAATACGTGGTGTTGCGGGTGGAGCGCCGGATAAAAGCAGTAGAGTAGAACTCGGGAGCGGCCGGCTCCGCAGAATGATCCTTCCGCGGTCTCTTGTCCTGCCGCCGTGAACGAGCCATCGAAAGTTGCCGCCGCAGGAGATGAACCAATTACCAGTCGAGTCGGATTCGGGGCGACGCGCGCGGGCTTTCAGGCCCGGCCGTTGCCTGATTAGTCATGAGGGGGTTATCAATGGCCAATGAGGTTGTTCTCCCGGAAGTGGGGCCGCTGATCGAGAAGATGAAGGAGAAGTTCGCCGCCGCCGGCGACCAGCTCATCCCCATGCTCCAGCACCTGCAGACCGAGATGGGCTATCTGCCGAACGAGGGCCTGACCTCCATCGCGGACTATCTGAAGGTCCCGGCCAGCCACGTGTACGGAGTGGCCACCTTCTACGCCCAGTTCCGCTTCAAGCCGCTAGGCTTTAACCGCATCACCGTCTGCCGCGGAACCGCCTGCCACGTGCGCGGCAGCCAGCGCCTGCTCGATGAGATCGAGCGCGAGATGAAGATCAAGGCCGGCGACACCACCCCCGACCTCATGTTCTCGCTCCAGACCGTGGCCTGCCTCGGATCCTGCGCCCAGGCCCCCGTGGTCGTGGTCAACGACAAGGTGTACGGAAAGATGACCTCAAAGGCCGCGAAGAAGATCATCAGCCAGGTCGGCGCGGAAAAAACAGCCCCAGCCGCGCCGCCTGCTCCGTCAGCAAAAGCGGAAGACAAGAAAGCACAACCGGAGAAAAAGGCCGCGGCGCAAAAGCCCGCGCCGGAATCCAAGAAGCCCGCGGCAAAGAAGCCGGCGGCGAAAAAAGCCGGGAAGTCCCGCAAGAAAAAATAGACGAGCGCCGGATGGCGGGCCCTGGCGCACGGCCCGCGGATAGATCATCTTGTGCCGCGAATGGTCAAGGAGGAAGCCAGTGGATTTCGAAGCAATCAGGAGTAAGGCCGCTCAGGAATGGAGAGAGATCGAGGACAACGCGGCGCCGATCATCTTCATCGGGACCGCGACCTGCGGCCGGGCGGCGGGCGCCGAGGAAATCCTGCAGGAGCTTAGGCGGCTGAACCTGGACGCGCGGATCGTCGAGGTCGGCTGCATCGGGACCTGTTATGCCGAGCCCCTTCTCTACATCAAGAAGCCGGGCCGGCCCATCATCGTCTACGGCGAGATGGACGTCAAGAAGACCAACAAAGTGCTCGAGGCCTACCTCATGAACGACGACCCGCTTCCCGCCGAGGCCATGGGCATCCTCGGACCCGGAAAGGTTGACGGCATCCCCGACTTCTTCAGCCTGCCCATGCTCAAACCCCAGAAACGCGTGGTCCTCAGAAACTGCGGGATCATAGACCCCAACAACATCTACCACTACATCGCGCGCGGCGGCTATTCCGGCCTCACGCGCGCGCTCGCCCTGAAGCCGGAGGAGGTGATCGAGGAGGTCATGGTCTCGGGCCTGCGCGGCCGCGGCGGCGCCGGCTTCCCCACCGGCCAGAAGTGGAAATTCTGCCGCCAGTCGCCGGGCTCGGACAAATATTTGATCTGCAACGCGGACGAGGGCGACCCCGGAGCGTTCATGGACCGCTCGGCGATCGAGGGCGACCCGCACGCGGTGCTGGAAGGCATGTGCATCGCGGCTTACGCCATCGGGGCGAACCACGGCTACGTTTACATCCGCGCCGAGTACCCGCTGGCGATCGTGCAGCTTAGGAAGGCCATGGCGCGGATGAAGGAGTTCGGGTTCCTGGGCGACAGGATCATGGGCTCCGGCTTCTCGTTCGACATCAAGATCAAGGAGGGCGCGGGCGCGTTCGTGTGCGGCGAGGAGACGGCGCTCATGGCCTCCATCGAGGGCGAGCGGGGCATGCCGCGGGCCCGGCCGCCGTTCCCGGCGGTGAAGGGCCTGTTCGGCAAGCCCACCAACATCAACAACGTCGAGACCCTCGCCAACGTCTCCGCCATCCTGGAGAAGGGCGGCAAATGGTTCGCGTCGTTCGGCACCGAGAAGTCGAAGGGCTCCAAGACCTTCGCGCTCGCCGGCAAGATCGTCCGCACCGGCCTGATCGAGGTGCCCATGGGCATGCCGCTCAACCAGGTCATCTACGAGATCGGCGGCGGGATCGTGGGCGGAAAGAAATTAAAGGCGGTGCAGACCGGAGGTCCTTCCGGGGGCTGCATTCCCGCCAAGTTCATGGACCTGCCCATTGACTACGAAAACCTGGTCAAGGTCGGCTCCATCGTTGGCTCCGGCGGCATGGTGGTGATGGACGAGGACAACTGCATGGTGGACATCGCGCGCTATTTCCTCAACTTCACCCAGTCGGAGTCGTGCGGCAAGTGCACGCCCTGCCGGCTGGGCACCAAGGCCATGCTCGACATTTTAACACGTATCACCAAGGGCCAGGGCGAGCCGGGCGACATCGAGCTGCTCCTGGAGCTGGCCGAGGGCATCAAGATGGGGAGCCTGTGCGGACTCGGGCAGACCGCGCCCAACCCCGTGCTCACCACTCTCCGCTACTTCCGCCATGAATACATCGCGCACGTCAAGGACAAGTATTGTCCGAGCGGTGCGTGCAAGGGCCTTTCCGCGCCGCCATGCCAGAAGAGCTGCCCCGCGGGAGTGGACGTTCCCGCGTACAACGCGCTCATCGCCCAGGGCCGCTTTGACGAGGCCCTGGACGTGATCCGCCTCGACAACCCCTTCCCCGGCGTGTGCGGCCGCCTGTGCAGCCGCCCCTGCGAGAAGAACTGCGTGCAGGCCGAGACCGATGAAGGCCTCGCCATCCGCTCGCTCAAGCGCTTTGTGGCCGACCATGAGCGGGGGCACTATCGAACGCGGCCCCTGCCGGCGGGGACCGCCTATCCGGAAAAGGTTGCGGTCATCGGTTCCGGTCCCTCCGGCCTGACCGCGGCGCGGGACCTCCGGCGCGAGGGGTATCCCGTAACGGTCTTCGAGGCCGACACCCGGCCGGGCGGCATGCTCCGCCTGGCCATTCCCGATTTCCGGCTGCCACCCGAAGTCGTGGAGCACGACATCCAGGTGATCGTGGACAGCGGCGTGGAGCTGCGCACCGGGGCGGCCCTGGGCAAGGACTTCACCATCAGCGACCTGCGCGACCAGGGCTATAAAGCCATCCTCATCGCCGTCGGCTCGCACCGGGGTATATTGCCGGACCTTCCGGGAGTCAAGGGCAACGGGGTCCTTAAAGCCCTTGACTTCCTTAAAGAGGTGAAGTCCGGGAAGAGCAGGGGGCTCTCGGGCGAGGTATTGGTGATCGGGTCCGCCTACGCCGCCCTGGACGCGGCGCGGACCGCGGTGCGCCTCGGCGCCTCCCCGGTCGGACTCGTCTACTCCCGCGACCAGGAGCAACTGCCGTTTGAAAAAGCCGAGTTGCAGGAGGCGGCCGAGGAAGGAGTCATCATCCATTGCCTGCACCAGGCGGTGGAGGTGGTCCGGAACAAGGGCCGGGTGAGCGGCCTGAAATGCCGGCGCCTGTCCTCGCAAGGCCCGGACCAAACCGGCCGCGCCCGCTCGATGATCGGCGCTGGCCCGGAAGTGCTGCTTTCCGCCCAGACCATTATCTTCGCCCTGGGCCAGGACCCTGATCTCTCCGTCCTGGGCAAAGAATTCAAGCTGGCGCGGAACGCCTGGAACTGTCTGACCGTGGACGCGGCCACCTCGGGCACGGCCGAGCCCGACGTTTTTGCCGCGGGAGACATCACCAGCGGCGGCGGGACCATCATCGAGGCCGTCGCCCAGGGACAGAGGGCCGCGGTGGCCATCCACCGCCACTTGCGCGGCCTGGACCAGGGTCTGCCTTATAAACTGGTCAAGCCGCGGCGGCGCGTGCCGTTGGTGGATACGGGCGAAGCCGTGGAAAACTTCAAGCGCCCGGAGGAAGCCCGAAGGCCGGCCCGCAAGCGGGCCCATGATTTCAAGGAGACCAATTTGACCCTCTCGGAGATGCTCGCGGTGTGCGAGGCCAGGCGCTGCCTGCGCTGCGGCATGGACTGATGCGCCCAAAGAAGGGGAAGGAATTATTATGGAGATCACCCGGCTTGACCAATTGATGGAGAAATACGGCGGCGACCCATCGGCCCTGATCGCCATCCTGCAGGACATCCAGCGGGAGGAGGGCTATCTCCCCTATCAGACCCTGACCCAACTCTCGGGAAAAATGGAAGTGCCCCTTTCCCGGATCTATGCGCTGGCCACTTTTTACCGGTCCTTTTCCTTGAAGCCCACCGGCCGGCACAAGATCGGGGTCTGCCTGGGCACGGCCTGCCACGTGCGGGGCGGCCAGGCCGTCCTCGACCGCCTGGAGCGGGACCTTGAAGTCCGCGCCGGCAATACCACCACCAACCACCGTTTTACGCTCGAAACCGTGCGCTGCCTGGGCTGTTGCAGCATCGGGCCGGTGGTAAGGGTTGATCATGAAACCTTCGGCCGGGTACGCCAGGACAAGATGGCCAAGATCCTGAGCCGCTTTGAGTAGCTTGCCAACCCGGACCCGGCAACAAAAGAGGAGAGCAATGAGCACGCTGGACCTTATCAGAAGCAGTGACGACCTGGAACGCTGGAAGCGGGAAGGGACCCGGACCATATCCCCCGGGACCACCAAGATCACCGTGGGCATGGCCACCTGCGGCCAGGCCACCGGCGCCAGGGCGGTGTTCGCGGCCCTGACCGAAGAGCTTAATCAAGAGCGCGACGTGATCCTCGCCCAGACCTCCTGCATCGGCTTCTGCCAGATGGAGCCGATGGTCGAGGTCTACCAGCCGGGGAAACCGCGGGTGCTGTTTAAACAGATGACCGCGGAAAAAGCGCTGGCGCTGGCCGCCGACCTGAAAAAGGGCGAACTTAACGTCAAACAGGCCCTCTGCACCCTGGACGGCTTTCCGGGCGGGAGTTCGGCCCCGGGACTGGCGGGCGTTCCCCTCCTGGAGGAGCTCCCGTTTTATCGGAAGCAGACCAAGATCGTGCTCTCGCGCTGCGGCCGCATCAATCCGGACAGCCTGGCCGAGTATATCGCTTCCGGAGGATATTTCACCTTATGGAGCGTGCTCTCCGGCCTGCCGCCGGATCAGGTCATTGCCGAGATTGAGCGTTCCGGTTTGCGCGGCCGCGGCGGCGCGGGATTCCCCACCGGCAGGAAATGGCGCCTGGCGCGGGCCGCGGCCGGCTCGCCCAAGTTCCTCGTTTGCAACGCCGACGAGGGCGACCCGGGAGCGTACATGGACCGGAGCGTCCTGGAAGGCGACCCCTTCGCCATCCTCGAAGGCATGGCCGTCGGCGCCTACGCCATTGGCGCGGAGCGGGGATTCATCTACGTGCGCGACGAGTATCCGCTGGCGGTGGAGAAACTGGAGAACGCCGCCCGCGAGGCCCGGGCGCATGGACTGCTGGGCCAAAACATCATGGGCCAGGGACTGGACTTCGACCTCCGCCTGATCCGGGGCGGCGGCGCGTTCGTGTGCGGCGAAGAGACCGCGCTGATCGCCTCCATCGAGGGCCGGCCGGGCGAGCCCCGCCAGCGGCCGCCCTTCCCCGCGGAGCAGGGACTCTGGGGCCGGCCCACCGTCATCAACAACGTGGAAACCTGGGCCAATGTCCCCTTCATTCTAAGCCCTGAACACAAAGGCCGTTTCGCGGAGCTCGGCACCAAGACCAGCAAAGGGACCAAGGTCTTCTCCATCGTGGGCAAGATCGTCAACACCGGCCTGATCGAGGTCCCGATGGGGATCAAGCTGCGCGACATCATTTTCGACATCGGGGGGGGCATCCCGGAGGGCAAGAAGTTCAAGGCCATCCAGACCGGCGGGCCCTCCGGCGGCTGCATCCCGGAAGAGATGCTCGACCTGCCGGTTGATTACGAGAGCCTTAACCAGGCCGGGGCCATCATGGGCTCGGGCGGCATGATCGTCATGGACCAGGACACCTGCATGGTGGATGTGGCCCGTTACTTCCTGGACTTCCTTAAAGAGGAATCGTGCGGCAAGTGCACGCCCTGCCGCGAGGGCATTGACCGGGCCCTGGAAATCCTTGAGCGCATCTGCAAGGGCCAGGGAAGACAAGGCGACCTCGAAATGCTGGAAAGCATCGGCAAGATGATGAAGGGCTTCTCGCTCTGCGCGCTGGGCCAAACCGCGCCCAATCCCCTGCTCTCCACGCTCCGTTACTTCCGGGGCGAGTACGAGGCTCACATCCGCGACCGACGCTGCCCCGCGGGGGTGTGCCGGGACCTGATCCGCTTTTCCATCAGCGCGGAAAAGTGCAACGGGTGCGGGGCCTGCGTCAAGGCCTGTACCCAGGGCGCCATCACCGGCTCGAAAAAGAAGCCGCACCAGCTCGACCAGGCGCTCTGCATCAAGTGCGGCATGTGTTATGAGGTCTGCAAACAGGATGCGGTCATCAAGGAGTAAGACCATGATCAAGCTCAAAATCAACGGGCAAGCCGTCAAGGTGGGGCCGGGGACCACGGTCCTGCAAGCGGCGCAGGGCCTGGGCATTAAGATTCCCACGCTCTGCCATCATGAAGGCCTTACGCCGTACGGGGCCTGCCGTCTGTGCACGGTCGAGATCAATGACGCCGGCCGTTCGTCGCTCCAGGCTTCGTGTTGTTATCCGGCCAAGGAGGGCCTGGTTGTGCAAACCGAGACGCCGGCCATCAGCGATGGCCGTAAGCTGTTGCTGCAACTGTTGCTGGCGCGCTGTTCCCGGTCGCCGGCCATTATCAGGCTGGCCGCGGAATGGGGGGTGACCGCTACCCCCTTCTCGCCCAAAGGCGAAGAATGCGCGCTCTGCGGCCTCTGCGTCCGGGCCTGCGCCTCCCTGATGAAGGTGGAGGCCATCGCCATGAGCGGACGCGGGGTCTCGCGCAAGGTCACCACTCCCTTCGGGTTCATGTCCGAGGAATGCCGGGCCTGCGGGGCCTGCACCTATGTCTGCCCCACCGGCCACATGCAAATGGAAGCGGAAACGGTGGCGCAACTCCGGAGACAGGTCGGTATTGACCGCAAGTGCCGCTACATGCTGATGGGCCTGGTGGCGAGCAAGCTCTGCCCCAACAACTATGACTGCGCCCACTGCGCCTTTGACCAGACCATGGAGCTGCGCCTGGGCACGCACCCGGCCTTTTCCCTCGCCGCGGACGGGAAGGCGGCGTCGGCCGATGATGAAATGCCGGGAGGCAAGGCAACGCCATCAAGGACATGAACCCGGGGAAAAGGGACTACGGAATGGCCCGGGCCCAGAGGGAAGCCGCGCGCTGTCTCCGGTGCGGCCTGGAGGTTGAGAAATAGCTCCCCCCGCCAATCCGTCTCCGCGCCGGCTCGGGCATGGAAGCCTGCGAGTTCGAGGCGGTGCTTTGCGAGTAAGGTGAGATAGGGTGGTAGAGTTTTTTTTCACGCAAAGGCGCAAAGACCGCAAAGATTAATTTTATTTTTTCCTTTGCGTTCTTTGCGCCTTTGCGTGCAATAAAATCTTTCCAACGTCAAGCTGACGGCGGGTAGCCCAGCTCCTTGGCCTTCTGGTAATACTGTTTGGCCTTGTCCGGCAGGTCGAGCTTCTTATAGACCACCGCCAGGTTGTAATGGGCCATGGCGTAGTCGGGATCAATCTCCAGCGCCTTTAAAAACAACTCCTCCGCCTTGTTGAAGTCCTTCCTCCCCGCGTGGATGATCCCCAGGTTGTGGTGCGCGATGGCCAGGAAGTGCTGCACGTCCTTGATCTGGATGTTCAGGAGCTTCACGATGTTCTGCCATTCGCGGTAGGAGTCCTGGCCGGTCTCGAACTTCTTCTGCGCCGCCTCGAACGTCTGGATGGCGTAGCCCACCTTGTCCGAAAGGTCCTGGATCCGCAGCGCCTTCTTGGCCACTTCCACCCGGCCCAGCGCGGTCTTGCCTTTGCCTTGTTTTTCCATCCGCGGTCCTTTGCGCCAAGTTAATTCAGCCGCCGTTTGCCGGCGTTCGCCTTAAACACATCATGCGTCATGCGCTCCCTCCTGGATCTCGCGGACGGTGCGGAAGATGGCGCGGACATTCTCTAATGGCATAGTATACTGCATCATGTGGGTCATGCCAAGAATGTGGCGGCCCTTTTTCCCGCCGATCTTGTAGGCTCGGAGGATGGAGTCGCGGAGCTCTTCCGGCGTCATGCTCTCGCCCTGCTGGATGTCAATCCCGGTGTTGAAGCAGAGCTTGTCGCCGTATTTAGCATACGCCGCGGCGAAGTCGTTTCCGGCCTTGGGCTGGAAGGTCTGGAGGATGTCCACCCCGGCCTCCACGTAATAGGGCAGGAAGGGCATCTGGTAGCCGCAGGAGTGGAGCATGGCGAGCCCGCCCGCGTCGTGCACGGCCTCCACCAGGCGCCTGAGGTGAGGATAGGTGAACTCCTTCCACATCGGGATTGAGATCAGCGGCCGGCCGGTGTAGCCGTAGTCGTCGTAAATGAAGACCACGTCCGCGCCGGCCTTGACGCTCCGCCGCGCGATGCCGATCATGTAGTCGCAAAAGCGCCGCTGAAATGCCTTGATGTCCTCCGGCGCGTCGTAGAGCGCCATCATGAACTGGCTCATCTCCCAGATCTGGGTGGCGGGCAGGTCCTGGACCCCGAAATTGTCGCTGAAGATGCAGGCCCCGGGATGGCGGGCGCGGAACTTCCGGATGGCGGCGTAGTTCTTATCGTGGGTCGCGTCGCGGAGCGGCAGGTCGCGGAGCTCGCGCGCGGTCTTGACCGCGGGCTTGATCACTTCGAGGTAAATGCCGCCCATGCCGCGGAGGGCGCCGAAAACGTCCTTGGCCCGGATGCGTCCGTTCTCGCGGTAGAGCTTGCCCCAGTAGGCCGCGGTGCCGTAGGGAACGTTCGCCATGTCCGCGCCCAGTTCGAGGAGGTACGAGCTGTTGGCGTAAACCTGCAACAGGAGCGGGAGCGCGTTCCTGGTTTCTTCCTTGAGCCTTAAAAGGCCGGGGCCGTCGGTGAAGCGCTTCCAGAAGAGCCGCGCCAGAAAATTCCAGGTCCGGCTCCGGCCCGGCTGGAACTCGGCCATCATCTTGCACGCCGCGTGCGGATTGAGCCAGTACATCACGGGCACCCGGTCCACCGGCAGGCCCTTGACGGCGGCAAGCACGCGCTCGCGGGAGGTCATGCTTGATTTGTTGTTGCTATCACTCATATTCGAGAACGGGAGGGATGTCGCAATCGAATTGTCGTCCCCTTAATCCTTCCCGGCTATCTATGAAGATTCGACCTAACCTCACTCTTGGTCCAAAATAGGCCGTAAGAAAACCGCCAAGACGCCAAGAGCGCCAAGGATCGCCAAGTAAATCATGATGTTTCTTCGCGGCCCGGCAAAGAACAACTCCGGAGCGTTGGCCCCAACCGGCTTGGCGAACCGGCCGACGGGAGCGCCAAGCCAGAAACATACGCACCCAAGCCCTCTTAAAATCGTGTTGAAAAATAATCCTTGGCGCTCTTGGCGTCTTGGCGGTTCTCCGGTACGTTTATTTTGGACAGCACTGACCTAACCTGACTCTTCCAGCGCATCGGTGAGCTCGATCACCCCGTCCTCGCCGATGATGTCGGCCTCGGCGACCAGCTCGGCGAGCTCGGGGAGCTCGGCAAAGCCGGCCCAGGGGTCGCTCTCCCTTTGCACCTCCTCCTGGCCGGTGAGGTTCCCGGTGTTGAACAGCTCCTTGATGGTGCCGAGCTTGACCGGCCCCAGGATCAGGCCGTCAGGATAGCGGATGCGGTAGCGGGTGTCAGGGTGCGCCTCGCTGAGAGGCACCAGGTCCTCGATGATCTCCTCCTCTTCCTTCTCTTGCTCTTCTCCCTCCATCTCGAATTCGGTGCCGACCGCTTCCGGCTCGACGATTTTTTCTTCAGGCGTGGGAGCGGGAGGAGGAGCGGGCTCGGCGGATGCTTGAGCTTCCGGGGCCGGCGCCTCCGCGGGAGACTCCGCCGGTTTTTCTTCTTTCTTGGTTTGGCCCCAGTCAATGACCTCGTCCTCTTCTTCATCCACGCCCGGGGCCTGGTCTGCTGCCGGCGGCGCCGGCTCTTGTATTTCAGCTTCCTCCGGAGCGGCGGACTCCTCGGAGGCGGCCGCTTCGTCGCCGGTATCCTCGGAGGCGGCTGGTTGTTGCTCCTTTTCTTCGGCTTGGGCTTCGGGCGCGGCCTCGGACGATGGAGGCGTGGGCTCGGCGGGCTCCGGGGCCGGTTCGGGCGGCTCCTCTGCCGGTTCTGTCTCGGCAGGGGCTTGGGGGAGTGGTTCGACAGGCTCGGGCCCGCCGGCGGCTTCAGCTTTTTCAGGAAGGGGAGGCTCCGGTTTTTCTTCCGTTTTTTCCTCTCCGCCGAATGCGGCCATGAAGGCCTCTTCAACCTTGTCTTCGAGGCCGGTGGTGTCCATGATCTCTTTCATGTCGGGGAAGAGCTCGGCGAGCTCCGGGAATTTCATGAGCGGTACGTAGTCGGCGCCGTCCTTGGACACCTCCTCCACTCCCTTGATCCTTTTCTCGCGGGCGAGCACGGCCACGGTGCGGAGCTTGATGGGTCCGAGCACCAGGCCGTCGGCCGAGCGGATGGTGTAGCGGGACTCCTGGATCTCCGGCGCGGGCGCGGGCGCGGACACGCCGTACTTGTCCTTGACCTTGCTCACCAGCGCGTCAATGCGGCACTGGTAGCAGATCGGGCTTTTTTCGTTGGCGGGCTTGATGAATTTATTGCCGCATTTGAGGCAGGCTACCTTGACGGTTTCCGCCTTGATCTGCGCCTCGTCCCGGGGCTCGGGCGGGGGCTGCAGGCCGCCGCCGATCTGCGCGGTGATCTGGTCCACCGAAATGCGGATCAGGTTCTGGCATTTGCCGCATTTGAAGGTGACGGGCTTGCCCGGGTTCTTCTTGATCGTGATTTTGTACTTTGAGTTACAGTTATCGCACAGGACGAGCATTGATTGCACCAAATATATTAAATAGCAGAGCGGGGCCGGTATTTCAAATGAAGTGGGGCTTGAGGCATGAGGCTTGGGGCTTGAGGCTTGAGGCTTGGGGCTTGGGGCTTGAGGCTTGAGGCTTGGGGCTTGAGGCTTGGGGCTTGAGGCTTGAGGCATGGGGCTTGGGGCTTGAGGCATGGGGCTTG
>Ga0307379_10000255_pt1 | contig 94108 bp, 83 predicted proteins | sample UN2MG_FD_202237 | JGI IMG/M metagenome (GOLD analysis project Ga0307379, IMG submission 202237) | Soil microbial communities from Risofladan, Vaasa, Finland - UN-2 | ecosystem: Environmental > Terrestrial > Soil > Coastal area > Acid sulfate soil | place: Finland: Risofladan, Vaasa | collected... | reverse complement strand
TTCTAAACCTTGACTAATATTTGTATTTTAAAAAAAGAATAAGAGTTTTTCTCCTTGTTAAAGATATATTGTAAAGATTAATGGAATATTTTTAATTACAAGTAAAGTTACTTCTATTCTGTGTGTTATTAATAATGACTACAAAATCCAATACTACAAATAGACCAATACTTGAAAAAAAAATACTAGTTGGATTAATAATCAATCCAATTGCTGGAGTTGGAGGAAAAATTGGATTAAAGGGTAGTGACAATACAAAAGAGATTTGGAAAAAACTTGAAGAGGGAGAAGGTTCTAAAGTTGCGAATGATAGAGCAAGAAGATTTCTTAAAACAATTGGGAATTATACAAACAATGTTACTTTTCTCTGTATGAATGATGAAATGGGAGAAATGGTACTAAAGGAGTTCAGCTATAATTTTGAAATAATTGGTAAATATACAGAAAAACCAACTCGAGAAGATACAAAATTAGCTGCTAAAATAATATTAGAAAGAGAAGCTGATTTACTAATATTTGTTGGTGGAGATGGAACTGCGGGAGATATTTTTGAAGCAATAAGTGACAAGATTCCAGTACTAGCAATACCAAGTGGAGTAAAAATGCATAGTGCTTGTTTTGCCCTTAGCCCAGAGATTGCAGGTGAAATATTCAAGCAATTTCAAACCGGAAATTTAAATCTAATGCATAGCGAAGTCATGGATATTGATGAAAAAGCATTTAGAGCTGGAAGAGTAAGTGCAGAATTAAAGGGTATGATTATTATCCCTTATTTAGTAGCAGCTTTTCAAGGAGGCAAAATGGCTTCCCCGTCCTCTTTTGATGAAAAACATGATCAGAATGTAATTGCTCGAAGAATTTCAGAAGATATGGAAAGAGATACTCTCTATTTCTTAGGATCAGGTACTACATGTAAAGCTGTTGCTGATTTTATGAAATTAGAAAAAACACTTCTTGGTATAGATGCAATTTATAATCGTAAATTAATTGCAAAAGATTTGAATGAAAAGCAAATGTTAGATTTACTAAAACTATATCCAAAATCTAAGATAATTGTTACAGTAATTGGCAATCAAGGATTTATTTTTGGTAGAGGAAATCAGCAAATTTCCCCTATTGTTATTAGAAAAGTTGGTAAAAATAATATCATTCTAATTGCTACAATATCAAAGCTTGAAAAAACAGAGAAATTACGAGTAGATACTGGTGATTTAGAATTAGATAAACAACTTCATGGTTTTATTAGAGTTATTACTAGCTATCATGAAGATCTTATGATGAGAATTGAAGATTAAAAAAAGAGAAGTAAATTACTTCTCTAATTTTGCTTGTTGATACATCCGCCATGTTAAAATTGGTTCCTTTGCAGCAAGAACTTCATCTAGCCTAGTAATCGGTGTTGTTTGAGGAGCATTTAAAACCAAATCAGGATTTTCTCTTGATTCTTTTAATATTTGTGCCATTGCTTTAGTAAATTCGTCCAAAGTTTGTTTTGATTCAGTTTCTGTAGGTTCAATCATCAACGCATCTTGTACTATAAGTGGGAAATAAATTGTTGGAGCATGATACCCTAAATCTAATAATCGTTTTGCAACATCTAAGGTACTTATTCCAGTTTCTTTGTGTAAATCATCTCCACTGAGAACAAACTCATGTTTTCTTGGAACCTTAGGAGAATATGGTAATGTCCAACCTTTTAATTCTAACAATTTTTTCTTCAAGTAATTTGAATTTAGAACTGCTTGTTGTGATGCACGTTTTAAGCCATCTGGTCCAAGAGTTAACATATAAACATATGCTCTTACTAATACACTAAAATTACCCCAGTACCCTCTAATTTTCCCAATTGATTTAGGTAAATTAAAATTCATATAGTATTTTTTGTTCTTTTCATCGTATTCTGGTAATGGCTTTGGTAAATAAGGCACAAGTTTTTCTACTACACCTACAGGTCCTGCTCCAGGTCCACCTCCACCATGTGGAGTGCTTAAAGTTTTATGAACATTGAAGTGTATAGCATCAAAACCCATATCACCTGGTCTACAGATACCCATGATTGCATTGAAATTTGCTCCATCATAATACAACAAACCACCAACATCATGAACTACTTTAGCAATCTCAAGTATTTCTTCCTCAAAAAGACCGAGTGTATTTGGATTTGTTAACATAAGTGCAGCAGTTTTTTCGCTAACAGCACTTTTTAGAGCTTCTAGATCAACTAAGCCATTATCTTTAGATTTTATCACGATTGTTCTGTATCCTGCCATAGCAGCAGTTGCAGGATTTGTACCATGAGCACTATCTGGAACAATGACTTCAGTTCTTGTGTCTTCTTCACCTTGATCTTTATGATATGCACGAATAACAAGTATACCTGTTAATTCTCCTTGAGCTCCAGCTGATGGTTGTAAAGTTGTTCTTGCCATTCCAGCTAATTCAGAAAGCATTTTATCTGTTTCATATAGAATTCGTATGTTTCCTTGCACTGTTTCATCTGGTTGAAAAGGATGTGTTTCAGTTATTCTAGGATCAGAAGAAATAAAATCATTTATTTTTGGATTATATTTCATTGTACAACTTCCAAGTGGATAGAAACCTGTGTCAACTGAGAAAGTCATCTGAGCTAAATGTGTATAATGTCTAGCCAATTGAAATTCAGCTAAACGAGGTAAATTTGGTAATTCTTCCCTAACCATTTCTTTGGGTATAAGTTTGGTTGAATCAATAATAGTCTTAGTTACTTCTTCAGGTATTTTGGGAGGTCTATATTTTTCATACTTTGTAGTCTCTATTTCAAAAACTAGAGGTTCTTTGTATTTTGCTTGTTGAGTCATTTTATTTTCCTCCCAATTTTTTATCTATTTCTTCTAGAGATGTTAGAAGTTTGTTTAAATCATCAATTGTGTGCATTTCGGTAGTACAAAAAATAGCTGTTTCACCAAATTCGGGATGGCAATTTACTGTAGAAAATCCTGCTACAATTCCTCGCTCAATAAGCATTTTCTGAACAACAGCAATTTTACCTTTTTTGACTCTAACTGTGAATTCATTATAATGTGAACCAGAAAAAATTGGTGATTCAAAATGCTTTAATTCATTTATCTTTTGAGATAGATAATTAGCTGTGGTAAGACAATATTCAGCGGTCTCTTTTAATCCCTCTGGGCCTAGTAATGACATATATACTCCAGCGCCAAAAGCTAGAATTGATTGATTTGTGCAAATATTACTTGTGGCTTTTTCTCTTCTAATATGTTGTTCTCGAGTTGAAAGTGTTAAAACAAATGCTCTCTGTTTTCCGTCCTTTGTTTTAGTCATACCAACTAATCTACCCGGCATTTGCCTGATAGTTTTGAGATCATAATTAATTGAGAAGAAACCCACATGAGGACCTCCAAAGCTTATTGGAATACCTAATCCCTGCCCTTCACCTACTACGATATCAGCACCATATTTACCAGGTGGTTTTAAAATCCCTAGAGAAATTGGATCCACACCAACAATTGCTTTTGCTTCAATTGTATGAACGAGGTCACAGATTTTTTCTGCATTTCTCTCAATCACACCAAAACAATTTGGATTTTCAAAATAAAAAGCAGCAACTTCTTCATTTAATTTAATTTTAAGATCAGCTAAGTCTATTTCACCCGTAGAATTATCAATTTTAACAAATTCATAATCGATATTTGGACCATCTAAATAATTCTTAACAACTGAAAGTCTATCAGGATGAATACTAGATGTAATCAGAACTTTTTTTCGATTCTTTAACAATCGTACAGACATAAGCAATGCTTCTGCTATTGCTGTACTCCAATCGTACATTGATGCATTAGTTACATCAAGACCTGTAAGTTCACTGATTAAACTTTGGTATTCAAAAATTCCTTGTAGCATTCCCTGTGCGACTTCAGGTTGATATGGAGTATAAGAATTCTGTAATTCAGGTTTTGTAATTACTTCTTTTACTAGTGCTGGAATATAATGATTCTGTGTTCCTCCACCTAAAAAAGAAATTACTTTCTGATTCATTGAAAGTATTTTATCAATATATGTGGATAAATCTCTTTCAGACATTGGTCCAGGTATTTCTAAAGGACGTTTGAAAAGAACTGAGGATGGAATGTCTTGGTATAATTCATCAATGTCTTTGATCCCAAGGAACGTTTCCATTTCCTTTTGAATATCCTTAGCTGATCCCTCACTTTTATTTTTCATGAAAAGACCAGACTCCATTTAAATTTTAATGATCTAATGAGTCGACGTATTTCTCATACTCTTTGGGAGTTAAGAGTTCGTCGTATTCAGCAAGATTACTTGCTTTTATCTTTATGAACCAACCTTCTCCATAGGGATCTTCGTTTATTGATTCTGCTTCGTCTTCAAGTTCCTCGTTAACAGCAACCACTTCACCTGATAAAGGTGCTTTAAGTTCTTCAACTGCCTTTACAGATTCAATATCACAAGCTTTGTCTCCTTTTTGGAATATTGTTCCTTCAGAAGGTAATTCGACATATACTATGTCTTTCAATAAACTTTGAGCAAAATCAGAAATTCCGACGATGAAAACATCATCACTTTCTTTTCGAGCCCATTCGTGTGATTGAGCATATTTTACTTTCTCATCAATTTTCATTTGACAAACCTCTATATGCTTGATTTGTATTAAACTCTTAATCACTAAATAAATTAGTTATTAAGAATTGCTCATATTTTGAAAAATTTTTTTCCTTATTAAATACTATGTTTTAGTATAATTCCGATTCTTTAAATGCTTGCTCGTTTTGAATATATGTTTTCCCTAAGTAAAGGCATATTTCTGCTCTTTCCAATTCTCTTCCCATATAAATTGCATGATCTAATTTTGAAAGCAAACCTCGTTTTTGAATTTCTTCAATAATCATTCTTGCATTAGAAGAGATAAATAACAAATCAGGTTTTTTTGAGTTAATGCTCATATGTACAACATAAATTTTCTGTTTATAATAATCTATCCAGATTGTAAAACTACCTTTCGGATCAAATTCATAATCCATTGAATAAAGATTCGCATCAGCAAATTTTAAATCAATAATTTCCAAATCTTTGTGAATTGGTATTTCTAATTCTAAATCCGTCTTACTTTTAGCCATCAAGATATTTATTCCATGTCCTTTCGGAGGAGCTTTCCTTTGTTTTGCTGCAAAAGCTAAATCTCTTGCTTTTACTATTTCTTTTATACCACCTCTACATTTTACACTATAATCAGTCATAAGAAGTAATTGGATTCCTAATTCCACTGCTAGACATCCAAAAAGAACATTAATACCAATAGGATCAGCTTCGATGAATTCTGTAACGTTTCCAATACAAGTCATCATAGGCGTCCTTTGATCTTTCTTTCTAAATAATATATAACTCTCTAAAGAAGATGCAAATCCCGGATAAATTGGCATTTCAATAATTGGGTCTGCAAAAAGTTTAGTAAATCCTGCTTTTTGCAATTTATCCCTTAATTTTATTAGAGATTTTACTCTTTCTTCTGGAGCTTTTGGCATATAACCGTCTTTTATATTTGTTGGGAGAAAAACAATTCCAGTTTCATTAGGAATTTTATCTATTAAGTCATTGATATTTCCATGATCAATACTTAGAATTAAATCTACTTTTGCTTCTATTGCTGCAACTATTTCTTCGACATTTAAAGTATCAATACTAATAATAAAATGATGAATCTCTTTTAATTTTTGTAATTCAGAAATTATTTTGAAAATCTTCTTTGGTTGAGGACTTTTTGCAATAACACCTATATCAATAATATTTGCTCCGTATTTCAAGAAGTATTTCACTCTATCCTTAATTTGATCAATTGTCATTTTTGGAGCATCAATAATTTCTGCCATTACTAAAGCAGGTCTATCTAATCCTACAAGAAATTGATTCTCTAATCCCAATGTAAATTCTGATTTCTGTTTCTCTAATGGACTATTGAAGCCATAATTGAGTAAATCTTTTGTTTCAGAATATTTTTTAGTTTGTATAAATTTATCCGCTGAATATTTTGATGAGAATTCTGAAAGGGTTAATTCTTTTAGCGCTAATTTAATATCACTTGCATATCTGGGTCCTTTTACAACTGGAACACCTAATATATTTTTTAGTTCTGTTAAATCCCCTTGAACAAAACCAGGTACTAATATTAAATCGTATTTCATAGCTTCATTTTTAGTTATATTTTCTAAAATAAATTCTCTAGTAATAAAAGCTGCAACATCAATTGGGAGAACTTTTACTAAAACATTTTTAGGGATATTAGCTCGTATTATTGATTCTGCTGCACGTCCAGTAAGGGCAAGAACTTTTAGCTTTCTAATAGGGGAGTCTTTCTCCATTCTTCCAACCAACTTACTTCACTTAAGTAAACTAAAAAAGCATTATGGCTATTTTTCTATTTTGGAAAAGGATTACTTATTTTAATTTAAAAATTGCACAGAGATAATCATATGCTTCATTTGGAGTTTCCTTAATAATAAATCCTTCTTGTTCTGAAAGCACCTTAACTGCTTCTGCTTCTCTTTTTCTAACATTGACTACAATTTCCTCCAAAAAAGAAATTACTCCATAACGACAATATCTAACACAATCTAAACAGCCTATACATTTTAAGCGATTAATTCTGATTTTACCTCTTTTTCTTCTAATTGCTCCTGGTTTACACGCCCAAAGTGAAGAACATTCGGAGCATTTTTTACAAGTATCCGAATGAAGCATAATTGGTAATAGACTTTTAACTTTCCCTTCTTTTAGATCAGTAGGAACAACTACAATTTGAGTTTTCATACTTTTATTACCCATAATCGCTAGATTAGTAATAAGATTATCAGCTATTCCTTGACTAATTTTTGCTATACTATTTCCAGTTGCGGGACTTATAATTATTACATCATAACGACCATTTGAAGCACTTGCAGCTGTAGGAAAACTAGATCCTTCATCTATTTCAAAAATAACATCATTAAATGCTTCATCAAAATCAAAATCATTCTTCTCTTTTGGATCCTCAAAAGTATCTTTTAAATCACGATGATCGTTTATTCCTAACCATTGATATTTTTCTATAAAACCTTCTGTGAAAATATCTTCATTAAAATTTGGAATTTCTCTTACTTTATCAATAAATGGTGTTTTGAGAGGAACAGGTGAATCAAAAACACCATAACATTGAGCAATCTCGCGACCAGCTTCACTAAAGAATAGATCGATTCTAATATCATCTTTCTGCAATAATTTACCTAGAGCAGCAAAACTTTCAATTAACCAACAACCAGCACCTGATATAGCCCAAGCAATTCTAATTGTCATATTTATTACACGTAACTCCTACGATAACAATCTTAACAATAAAATTCAATTGTTTTTAATTTTTTCTGAAGAAATAATTCTTTAAAAAAATTCCCTTTAAGAATGAACATTTTCGACAAAAAAAAGAGAAAAAAACAATTATTTTAGTTATTTTTTAAATAGAAAAGGTACTAATTAGATATTACAACTGCTTATGATAATACAAAGTGTCAATTTTTTTAAAAAAAACAATCCTTTTTTACAAGTCAAAGTTCGAAAATATGACGCACGAGTAATATTTTTAAGTCAGTTATGTCTCTTTGTTATAATGTTAACCTTATTTGGTTACTTTTAGGTATGCATGTAAAACAAATCTATTTAACTGTTTAAAAAAATCGCTGAGGATCTCAAGTTGTGTGCTAAATCCACTATTATTCAAAATAAGAGACAAGGACTCAAGTTCTGTAAAATTTGTCAATGTTTAGTAGATGATGTCGATGAACATATGAAAAGGAAGCATCCAAAATATGCAGAGTATTTACAAAAAAGAGAGGAGAAAGAGGCATTAAGTATTTGTGGTTATTGTGGCTCAATGGTAAAAGATTGGAGAGAGCATGTCCAAAACTATCACCCAGAATTAATTACTGCTTATGCTCGTAAGAAAAAACCACAACAAGAGGAAGAATCTGAAGACCTTTCTAAAATGTTTAATCTTTAATTTTGGTTAGATTTTTCTTCACATTCTTTCATTCTATTTTTATTTTTAATTAACATTTGATATTCTAATCAACTTTTCTTTCTTAATAATCTCATAAGAATACGAGGAATTTGATTAACACTTTTTACAGACATAAATCGTCCTTTACCTATTCGAGCTAAATCACTACAAACTTTTACCCCCCATTCCTTATCAGTTGGTAAACCTAAAACATGTAAATTGAAGTAATTTTTAGCAAATATTCTAGGATCATCTCCTCTATTAAAACAACCGTCAGTGATAATTACTCCAAATTTCTCAGTTCGTTTTTCCTTATTTAGCTCAGATAATCCTTTTTGAAGCGCTTCAGAGATATTTGTATAACCTGCTGATTCACTTTCTAATACTCTATCAATTAATTCATCAATCTTAACCGTTTCATCAATACGTTTAATCACAGTTGCTTTAGTGTTAAATAAAATCACGGCATATTTCTCTTTGGCTAAATGATAGGCAAGAATCGCAACTGCCATAGCAGCGTTTCTGAATTTTTCTCCATAAAGTGATCCTGATGTATCAAACATTAATACTCCTATATTTTCCCTACTTCGACGTTCAATAGCTGTAATATCGGAATATTGGATATAACGATTTATTAAGAATTTTTCAATTAATTGATCCATATCGAAATCTGTCATCCCAGGTTCATATTGAGTTTTTATCTGAATTTCCCCTTTCAATCCTCTACCAACTACACGATAAGATGATTTTAGCACAGAAATTCTTGCTAATCTTCGATAGATTTGCTTATATTTTGGATCAAAATTACTTCGCATCATGAAAAATAATTCTGGTGCACTACCCTCTCCTCTTGCTGCTCTTCTTTCAAGCATACGAACTCCTTCATTTGATTGTAGAGCTTCAGCAACAGCAAATTGATTACTTTTGGCAATGCCTTTTAGTGCTGGGATGTTGTCATATTCAATTGCTAATTCAGTCATTTTTTTGATTTGAGGAAACTTCATTCCTTTCGTCATATCGTGATATTGTTCAGGACTTCGTGTACCAGAAACAATCTCAGCTTCAACTAGTTTTTCAGGTGTTAAACGACCGAACTGAGGAGGAATTCTTCCTGAACTTTTTGGTATTTCAGTTTCATTTGGTCCGAAAAAACTTTCCAATAACCTTTCGGACAATTTCCTCAATAACTATTTCAATCTTTTCTTCTACACCATCTTCTAATTCAATTTTTGTAGCTAGTGACATTATACTGATATCTATCCAAGTTTCAATTGTTCTTTCTTCAAATTCACTTATAATTGAGGCAAGATCAATTGCACCTCTTATACTTGCTCCTCTACGTAATTTTGTAGATTCACGGGTTTCACGAACAATAGTTACTGAGTAATTTACAATATCTTCTACAGGTTCTTTCAATTTTGCAGCTACAATCTGTTTTTCTTCTGTTTCTGACTGATAATCTAATCGTATCCAAACAAAACGGTCTTTTATTGCTTCTCCGAGTGGAGTTGTTGCAATGAATTCAACAGGATTTTGTGTTGCGATAATGAAAAAACCATCTTTAGCTGTTACTTCTCCTAATTTTGGTATTACTATTGTTCCTTCATCCATAGCAGATAAAAGGACATTTTGTGTCGATTCAGGGCATCGATTTATTTCATTTGCAAAAAGAATTGCTCCTTTATCCATTGCTCTGATAAGAGGTCCTTGAACAAAAGATTCGAAAGAATAACCTTTTTCCAGTACTACTGGTGGATCAAAATGACCAACCAATTTATCAGGATGATAGCGTTCATCACCATCAAATCTAATAAATTCTGTATTCAGGTAGGCAGCTAATCCATGAGCCATTTCAGTTTTTCCTACACCGACTGGACCTTCAAGTAAAATATGTCTTCCTGCAGCTTTTGCAGCCAATGCTTTCATTAATTCATTCGATCTACCAATTATTTTGAATCTCTTTTTAATCTCTGCAACAGATTCCTTTAAATTTGTTTTATCAACTTGTTTTGATGGCATTGAATCATCTCGAATATTTACAGTGTACCAAAGAACTATATAAATTACAAATAATTAAATTTAATCCTAGCTTTTAATGAAGAAAATAACTATATTAAAAAATTTTTTCTCCGTTTTAAATTCTAAAAGTAATTATATTCCTTTTAAATCATATATTATAGCAATTAATTTGTTGAGAAATTTGGAAAGATAAATATAATCTCATACTCAATAAAAAAACACACATTTATTGGAAAGAATTGTGTTTAATCTTCGCATAAAGAAAAACAAAGGGATGTTGAAATTTGATTTCCTTAAGCAAAATGAAAGTTTGGTTTGAAGAAGAAACCGAAAATAGTGTTAAAAAAATTCGTAGTGAAATCGAAAAAAGAATAAATTATGTTAAAGAATCTATGGAAGAATTAGTTGTTGCTTCGAAAGATTTTGAAGTGGGAGATACTGTTGATGCTGAAACAAGATCTTCACAAAATATCTTCGAAAAAATGATTGAAATGGTTGAGGGATTTGAATATCCAGAAGTTGTCACCTATAAGACAGCAGATGAATTTGCTAAGAGTCTTAAAAAGTTCCTTGAAAGAGTGATGGAAATAGGTAGAAGATTCATACCTAATTTAAAGAAAAAATACAAAACGAGGGTATTTATTCTAAACAGAGCTTTACAAAGAATACAAAGAAATTATCAAGAGTTAAACAATTTTTTGGAAGAAAAAACAGTATTACTAAGAGAAGTGGATGAAACTTCAGACAAAATTTCTCTAATAATTTCAAAAGTAAAAGAAAGAGAAAGTCTAAAGGAACAAATAAAAGAAGAAACACTCGAAGCAGAAAAAATTACTGATGAAATTAATGAACTAGATAATAGTACTTCAAATCTTGAATCTAAGACTGTTCTTTCTGAATTAGACGAAATTAACAAAGAAGTTCATGTTATTGGCAATAAATTAAAATTGCATCTTGGAGGATTTGATAAACCTTTACGGAAGTTAACATCAAGAGCACAAGATGGAAAAATTATGGTTCCTCCAGATCTTGTACAAATGGCAAATCTCCTTAAAGAAAATCCTTTAGAGGTATTATGGGAACAACCTGAAGGACATGAAAGACTCAACGATTTGATGGAAATATTAGTTGAAGTTTCAAAAAATGATAAAATCCAATTAAAAACTGCTATGAAAAACAAAGCAATTTCATTAGCTGATGAAATAATTGCTGGTTCTCTAAAAGAGATACATAATGAGTTGATGTCACATAAATCTAAAAAACAAGAAATTGAATTAAGAGTCGAAGAATTAGGATTGAAAGATCAAATTCATCATTTCAAGGAAAAACAAGAAGAACTAATTAAAAGTCAAGCTCGTAAAAATCGAGCTATAAAAGATCTCAAAAATAAATTAGAAGAATTAAATAACGATATTGTAAATTATGCTGCTGAAACTCAAAGGCAAATTAGAAAACTTACTAATCAAGATGTAAAAATCAATATTAAAGAATAGAAGTTAACTAATTTACTTATTTTTCTTTTTTAGTAGTGCAGATGATTCTGAGTATTAATAAATCATAGTTACTATTATAAGATATAAAATTAAGAGTTTGAAACTATGGCTTCTCCTAAAGATACTGACGATAAAAAATTAGTTCAAGAATCTGAAGAAGGAAATGTAGAATATAAATTAAAATTAATTGATCCTACTGCTACAAGATTCGAACATTTGGTAACTCAAATGAAATTCCGTTTGCAAGAGGGACAAGGAGAAGCTATCTATGAAATTGGAGTAGAGGACAATGGTTTTCCTAAAGGTATTTCAGAGATAGAATTAAAAAATTCGATAGAAACAATCAAACAAATGGCTGAAAAATTAAAAGCCGATATTACAATTTTAAGAGAACGAGATGGAGATTCAGGAAAAGTAGCAGAAGTACTAGTAAGAACTTTAGCTGATGAAGAATTTTTGGAGATACGAATTGCAGTTGCAGGGAATGTCGATAGTGGAAAAAGCACTTTAGTTGGAGTGCTGACAAGAGGCAATTTAGATAATGGTAGAGGATTAGCAAGGATCAATGTCTTTAGACATAAACATGAAATTGAAACTGGTAGAACTTCGAGTATTAGTCAACAAATTCTTGGATTTAATAGTAAAGGAGAAATTGTAAATCCCCAAGCGCTTGGGAGTCAATCTTGGACTAGAATAATAGAAGAGAGCTCCAAAGTTTTAACCTTTATTGATTTAGGAGGACATGAAAAGTACCTAAAAACAACTCTTTATGGATTAACTGGTCATATGCCGGATTATGTTCTTCTGGTTATAGGAGCAAATATGGGAATTGTGGGTATGACGAAGGAACATTTAGGAATTGCAATGGCATTGAAGGTTCCTGTAATAATTATTATTACAAAAATTGATATTTGCCCAGAACATATCCTTAAAAAAACGATGGATGAATTAACTAAACTTCTAAAATTACCTGGAGCAAATAAAATACCAATACAAATTAGAAATGACGATGATGTATTAGTTAGTGCGAAGAATTTAATATCTGGAAGAATCGCACCTATTTTTCAAGTGTCAAATGTTACAGGTGAAAATTTAGATTTACTGAGAAAATTCTTGAATATAATACCAGTAAACAAAAAATGGGAGGAAGAATTTAACAAACCAATTGAATTCCATATCGATGAAACATTTTCTGTCACTGGAGTTGGCACTGTTGTTGCAGGAACACTCATAGGAGGAACAGTTTCGATTGATGATGTGTTAGAACTCGGACCTGATGAAAACGGACGTTTTAAAGAAGTAAAGGTAAAGAGTATTCATAATAAGAGACTTCCTGTTAAAACAGTGATTGCAGGTCAAACAGCAACATTTGCATTAAGAAGGATACAAAGGTCGGCTATTAGAAAAGGAATGGTTCTTTTAGATTCAAATACAAAACCACTTGTTTCCAAAGATTTCGAAGCTGAAATTTTAATTCTATATCATTCAACTACAATACAAGAAAATTATCAAGCTGTAGTTCATTGTGGTACTATAAGACAAACAGCTAAAATCATTGAAATGGATAAGAAAGTTATAAGAACAGGAGACAAAGCAATAGTCAAATTTAGATTCCTGTATAATCCTGAATATTTGAAAGAAGGTACGAAAATAATTTTTAGAGAAGGAAGAACTAAAGGCATAGGGCAGATAACAAAAGTATTTTATGATTAATTAAATAATAAAAAGTATATATAAAACACAAAAAATTGTAGTAATGGATTTATAAATACTCGATTTAGAAGAATTTAGGGAATGTATTATGTCTGAAAATGAATCATACCAAATTGTGATAATAGGTGCAGGTCCAGCAGGATTAACTGCGGGTATTTACACTGCAAGAGCAGGAATAAAAACACTTGTTATTGGTAATCCATACGAATCTCAAGTAGCCAATTTAGGGTTAATCGAAAATTATCCTGGTTTTGCTAAAGGAGTGCAAGGTTTAGAATTAATGGAAGCAATGGAAAAGCAAACCAAAGCAAATGGTGCTCAGGTAATCTATGATAAAGTAATATCGATTGAAAAGGAAAATGGTAAATTCGTTCTAAAAACTGATGAAAATAGCACATATGAAGCTAAATCAGTTATCCTTGGAATGGGAGCGCGTCATAGGAAAATGAAGATTGAAGGGGAAGAAGAATATTATGCAAAAGGTGTTTCCTATTGCGCTGTTTGTGATGGTGCTTTATATCAAGGAAAACCAACTGCTGTACTTGGTTATGGTACTGGGGCAGCAAAAGCAGCATTATATCTCTCCAACATCTCTTCAAAAGTATATTTAATTTGTACTCGAAAAGAACTTGGTGCTGAAGCAATTTATGAAAGCAGATTAGCGATGAAAGATAATATTGAAATTCATTATCAAACAAGGGTTTCTAAAATAAGTGGCAGTGAATTTGTAGAAACTTTTACGTACAAATCAAGTAAAGAGGAAGTAGAAGTAAAAGTAGATGGAATATTCATAGAATATGGTAGCGTACCTAATACATTACTAGCTGAACAACTAGGCATCGAAGTAAATGAAAGTGGATATATTATTTCCGATGTAGGAACAATGGAAACAGATGTCCCAGGAGTATATGCTATTGGTGATATTTGTGGTAGAGTAAAACAAATTGCTACTGCAGTAGGTGATGGTTGCATTGCAGCCTACCAAGCACAGAACTATCTTGAGAAATTACAGGATTAGTTCTGTTCAAAATCTTTTTTGTAAGTTTTTACCTACTCGACAAGTTTTAAATACATTTTTACTTAACTATTGCTCATAATAACTAGAATATAAAAAAATAGTAGGAACGGTTTAACATGTCTAAAAGTATAGATAATGTAAGAGTTCAAATCCCCGGTACAATGTACTATTTACAGCTTGCTGAAGATAGAGGAAGATGGGTATTATCCTTACTATTACGGGGAGATGTAGAAAGTGAAGTGATTGTTCCTGTATTCTCAAAAAATGGAATTAATAAATCAGCTAATGAGCTCTTGAACAATTCTAGATTAGTTATCGATAAATATCCCTTAAGAAATGTATGTGATCAATTATTTTCTGCTGCGGAAACAAATCTCCCAACATCAGCTCCACAACCAAATGAAGAAAGAGCAGATATTGTGGATTTAGAAGAACTAAAGCAAAAAATTGACTTGCTCGAAAATACATTGGAAAATGAGTCGGAGGAATTGAAAGAAAATATAAGTAGCATCACTGAAAGATTATCATCCCTTGAAAATGATAGAGTGGCACGTATCGAAACAGAATTGCATAAAGACGAAGCTAAAAGTGATGAGGAAATTTATACCAAAATTTTTGAACGTCTTGATAAATTAGAAGAAGATCATGCTGAAACAAAAGGAGACGAAAGAGTCCCATCAATTCTAACTGCAATTGATGCTCTTGAAAGTAAAGTTTCACAATTGGAGGGTGCAACAGTAACAGGTGCTAATTCAAATCATTTAGAACAACCAATAGAATTTGATTTTGATGTTGTCAGTTTAAAAGAAGAGCTTGGTAAGCTTTCTAAAGCTTTTGACCTTATAAATCAAAGATTGACTGATATTGAATTGAAATTAAAAGCAGTTGCACCACCAACTACTTTTGAAGGCGAATCAGAACCAAAACCACCTGAAGTTTAAACTAAGCATTAGTAAAACTAATACTTAGTATTACTCTTTTTCCTTTTTTAAATCAAAGTAGTAGTGGCTGTTATTAACGGATCAATTAAATCTCCCAAAAGTGCTTCTAATGTAAATGAAATTAATGCGAGTAGCATGGTCCATAATACTATTGTTTTAATTATTTTTATTGATTTATCACTTTGATTTATTATAATCCAAATACTTACGGTTAGTGCTAATACTGCACAAACCATTATCGAAGCAAGGTAAATCCAACTTGCTTCAGCAACAAAAATTGGTAACATTACTGCAGTGACAGCCATACACCAGAATAATGCGGATATATATGCCGTCCATTTTTTACCAACAGCTGTAGCAACAGTTGTAACATTATTCTCTTTATCACCTTCAATATCTAGAATTCCTTTAGCAATTTCTCTACCGAAATTTAAAATGAAAGCAGAAAAACCCAAGCATTCAGTAAACCACCCTAATCTAAAATCAACTATTAAATCACCATAAAGAAATCCAAACCAAACTCCGATTGAAACTCCGAAATTACCTAAAAGTGAATATCTTTTGAGAATTTTTGTATAACTTAGAAGAAGAGCAGTATTTACTAGTGCTGTAACTAATGCTACACCAAAAACAGCTGATCCTTTAACATAATATTCAAAGAAATCAATACCTAATCCCATAAATATTCCAACAGCGATTAAAATAATTCCTACTGTTAAAGCTGCCTTGGGTTTTATTTCACCAGATGGAATAGGTCTTTGTGGTTGATTGATTTTATCTATTTCTATATCAAAATAATCATTCAGTATCATTGCTGCAGCACTTAAAGCCCAACCACCTATAAATGTGAGAATTAATGCTGGCCAATGTTCAGTAAATACAGTACGTCCATTGTCAGCGATCCATCCTACAATTGCACACATAGAAATCAAAAAGCAATTGAAAGGTCGCATTATTCGTATCCATGGATTCATATGCAATCAACAATATTTCGCTTACAAATGAAAAGAAAAATGTTTCGACCATTATAATTGATGAGTTATCTTCTCTCTTCACCATTTTCATAAAAAATTAGTTCATGCATTTTATTTGTCATCAAATTGATTATTGGTACCCTACCAGGTGTAGGGTGGATATTCTTAGATAACATATAATCCGTTTGTGATTGAAACGTTCCAGAATTAATACAATCTACTCCTCGATAACGAGTATGAGAATTAATGTGAATATGACCAGTATGAAAAACATCTGGTACGTGTTCAATTACTAATTCATCTTTTCCACTTGGAACAATACTACTTCTTCTGCCAAATGTAGGAGCAAGATGACGAAATCGTAGTGAATAAATCATTGGACCATTTGGATCATTCATACTTAATCCTGGAGTGAGAGATGAAATATCTTCAAATGAGTTACCATGATAAAGTAGAAAATTTTTCCCATGTAAATTTACTGTTGAAGGATTTGATAACATAGTAACATTTGGCATTTGCCATAATTTTGGAGCAAATTCTTTTCCAATAGATGGTTGAGGTAAAGCTAGTCTGCAAGCGTCATGATTTCCTGATATGATAATAATATGAATCCAATCAGGTATTTTTGCGAGCAATTTAGTAGCATGATCATATTGCTGATAAATATCTTTTATTAATAGATCCTCCTCTTGTTTTGGATATACTCCTATTCCTTCCACTAAATCACCACAGACAATAAAATATTTGATATTACTAGCTAATGTCTGTTGATAAGGATCATCAACCTGACCATTCAGAAAATCAATTAGATTATTAAATGAATCTTCGAGAAATTCTTTACTTCCTATGTGAAGATCACTTGTCATACATACACTTACTGGATCTTTCAATGATATTTGCTTGGCATTTAAGGGGAGATCAGGAAACACAAAATCTTCTAGAATTAATCTATCATCATAAATTGTTCCAAAAAAACCTGCAACTTGGTCTTGTAATAATGCTCCAGCTTTTGAAAGAAGATCTTGCTCTTTCGCTGGTAAGTAAACACTAATACTTCCAGTTGAATCTTCTATCTCGATGATCATACTTCCATTTTTTAAGGTTGTTTTTTCTGTTACCATTCCAATTAAAGAAACTCTCTCATTATCTTGCAGCTTAGCTTTTTTTAGTCCGCCTATCTGTATCCCACCTGCGATATCACCTCTCTTTCTTAAAATATTGCTTAATTGATTATATCTACTAGCAAAATATTTCTTAAAATCTCCTAAAGAACCCTCAACAGTTGTTTGTCCTGTAGAATCAGCAATAACTTTAATTTTAGTTTTAATTTTTTTACCTATTGGAGAAAAAATAGTAGCTTCTGCATCCAAATCACTTTTTGTTTTTGGTAGAATTTTACTATCCGTATCTATTCTTTCTATTTTAAAATCATCCTTTTGAGATTGGGATTTTTTTTCAAGTAAAGAACTTTCTACCTTTTCTAATATTTCATCAGGAATTCTTTCTTCTTGAGTAATAGATCCTTCTGAGAGTATATCTTCAAACGCCATAAGAGCTTCTTTTAGTTTTTCAGCTGTAACGACAATTTCGTTCTTCATTGCTTCTGCAAGTTTATCAACATCTAAAATATCATCATCTAAATCTTCTAGTATCTCATAACATTCGGGTGTAATTAAGCAATTCTTTTTCAATAATTCATTTACAATATTCCTTTTTTTAGACATGCTCTCACTCTTTGAAAATCATTTTAACTTACATAAGAGTTTTATTATTACCTTTCTCTTAAATTATGAATTATAAATCAAGAGTAAATTCAACTGAATTGCTATCTATTTTAATGAAAGAATAAGTCATTGCTTTTACTTCATTTTTTTGGCTGTGTTTCTCGAGATCAAATTCTTCTCCTTTCAATATTACTTCTAGTCTATAACCTACATCATCAATTTTATCTAACTTTGTTACACAAATGTTATTTGAAACAAAATGTTCGGTATCAAATAAAAATAATAAATGCTCAATCCAATCAAAAAGAAGGGATTCTATATCCTCTGACTCTATAGCTATCTCTTTTTTAATATTGGGTTCAATTTTGGAGATATCAGTCATTACTTCATAAGTACCTAAAGCTGCTTGAGCAAAAGCTTCTTTTAGATCTAAACCTGTTGCACGAATAATTATATCTGCAGTATGATCTAAAAATTCGAAACTCACAACGTGTTCCTCGAACATTGAATAAAATGTTACCTTAATTACTTTTTCTACTAATTAATTTTAAAACAAAATCTAGTTTGGTGGTGCTGGATTTTAAAAGGGAAGAGTTCAAACTATTTTTGGGAGGGTGTTTGAATAGATGAAAGAAGGTTTTTCACCAGCACGCACCGACTAGGAACCTATGAGATTTGGCCGAAATACAGGTTCAAGTATTATATAATAATACTTTAATTAATAAATTAGCATAAGTCTTATAATAACTGAATTATTTTGGCAAATTCTATCATACTATATTACCAGAATTTATCTCAATATTTGCAAAATAATCATCAATTTCTTCAAGAAAATTTTCATCTATCTTTTGAAAATTTTTTAAAGAAATTTTTGTGTCGTGTTTTGATTTTAGACGCTCTTTCCAATAAGTGCAATAGGAATTGACAATTACTAGTTGATTTATAATCTCTGTAGACTCTCTTTTTTGAAGAATTAATTTTGATACCTCACCAATTAATTTAATGATAATAGTATTGTAAATTGGATTTTGAACAAGATCTTCTTCAATATCAACCTCTTCAAAAGCATTTTCTTCTATTAAATCCACCCAAACAATTAACTGAGCTATGAATTTTATTAGTAATTCTCTTATTTTTTTAGAATCATTATTTTCCACAGAAGAAGATATTTTACCTAACATGTTAGATAAAGCAGCTAACCAAAGGTCATTGGTTGGTTTGATTTTTCCTTCAATAAAACCTTTGATTCTATTTTCTTGCTCAATATAAATTTTATCAACTTCTCTAAAAATACTTGAATTTTTACCTAGTAAAAAATATGTTTGTTTCCCCTTTTCATTCATATTTTCCACACACTTTTGCTTAAAACCAGTCTAAAGTAGACATAGTAAAATAAATTTAGAGAAATAAAAACACCACAAAAAAAAATACACTTGATTAACCAAATAAATCTTCTAATTCATCATCATCCATGAACTCATTTAGAACATTGTTAATTTCAGAGATTTCTTCTTTTTCAGATTTTGTCACTAAATCATCAACAAAATTCTCTTGATAATCAGTTAAAATATTTCTTTTCTTCATTGCAATTAAAGCATCAAGATATTTACTATTATTTTTTTCAATCTATAACACCTAAATATAACTTATATACTTCTTTTTTTTTCAAAAGTATATTACCTTAATAACCAATATTTTAAGAAATAAACAATATTTGAATTGAAATTATAAAATAGAACATAATTATTACAAAAGAATTTTTTAGTTATTGAGTATAGAGATATGATTAACAATGAGCTTATTAAAAAGAATTTTCAGTAGAATCACCAAAGTACAAAAAGCAAAAATCGTTTTACTAGGTCCCTCAAAAGCTGGAAAGACAACTTTAGTAAGATATCTTGAACAGGGACAACCAGTTTTACAAGAAGTTAGAACCACCTTAGGAATTGATTTACGTGAGAAACCTTTTGTCATTGATAATTGGGAATTTACTGCAATTGATGTTGGTGGTCAAGAATTATATAAAAAAGCATTTTGGAAATTGGGTATGGATCAAGCTGACGCAATTATTTATATGATTGATGGATTAGTTGGTTCAAAACATCCTAAATTCCATGAATCCTTGAAACAATTCCAATATATGATTAATTTAGTTGGTTATCCATTACCATTACTTATTTTGGTCAATAAACAAGATTTAGTAGATGAAAATCCTCTCTCAATTGAAGAAACTATTAGTTTATACAAATTGAATGAAATAAAAAATCTCTCTTATATTATCCTCCCAAGTTCAGCAAAATATGGTACTGGTGTAGAGAAAGCTTTCAAGTGGTTAGTTGATAGATTAGAAGATAAATCAGGAGTTATTCGAGAGGAACAAAATATCTTTATCAATAATTTTGGATTCTTTGAAATCACGAGAGATAAAGTCCAATTTACAGTAAATCAAGGATTTGGTAGTTTAGAGGAAAAAATTCTAGCAGAAGCGATTCCCTTTGGTGAACCTTGTAGTAAGTCTATAAAATTATCAAAAATTGAAGATGAATTCTATCTAAGTATTTCAAGATTTGATTTTGATAAGGATCTTGGTTATGGGATTATTTTCCGTTACGTTTTTCCAAATCTAAATTTTGCAGTAAAAGAATTTGTTGTAAATCGATTGTTTGAAATAATTTCTTCTCAAGAATTATTAAATGAAATTGCTAAAGAAAATATTCTTCATTTTAAAACAAAAAAAGTTGATTCCATTTTTAGAAATTTTGAATTGCCTAATTTGGATGGTATTATTTTTTCAATCCTCACGCAAATACCGATCATTGTTTTCGGTGAAAATGAAGAAATAATGGATTTCTTAATGATGCTAATAAGAATCCTGCCAAATTGGGCTTTAAATAAATACACTTTTGTTACTCAAACAACTTCTCTAACAGAAAATGTTACTATGATAGGATTAAAACCAACAGAAGAAAATCTTGAAATGATCGAACGAAGAAACGATCCTCATTTACCAGTAATTCATCTTACTAAAAATAAGGTATTTGCACCCTTCACTTCGAAAATCTGCATTGATTTCGCGAAAGAAATAGAAATGAAAAGTGATAGAAGCTCTACTAAAATTTTAGATGATTTTTATGAACTAATTACTAGCAATAATGATATTGATTCTGTTTCTGTAGTAATAAGTAGATTAAATCTGAAATATAATGATGCTCAACTTTTTATTGGTATAAAAAAAGCTCAAGAAGGAGAACCAATTAATCCTAGAGAAATTGATGAGATGATTTGAAAATGAATTGGTTGAACTATTTAGAGGAGATTAATGATGGATTAATTTTTTGGGAATGGTTCTGGTTTACATTATTAGTATTAATAATTGCTTTAATTAATATTATATTACTCATAATAACAATTATTAAACTAAAAATCAATTTAAATTCATTAAAAGAAGTTAGAAGTTATCTTCTTACGATGTTTGGATTTGTCATTTGGCATTTTGGAGTATTAATTTCAGCTATAGTCCGTATAAGTACAGAAAATCAATATAATATTTTCTCCGGTATAGAGAATCTACCTTTTATATATGGTGTATTTATCGTGTTTAATTTTTTTCCTCGCTATGTTAGAAATATTTTACGCACTAGTAATATAAATCCAGACAGGAAAAATAAGGTTTGGAATGTTACATTTAATATCGTAGCAGCTATTGCAACTATCGCAGCGTTAGCATGTACCATACGATTCATTTTATTTGGATTCTTACCAGATGATTTTAGAGAACGTAGTATTTTATTTACAACAGTATTTCTCTTAATTAGCGCTGTTTCTTCTTTTATTCTTTTTATAATAGCAACTGTTTCAATATCAAAAGAACAAAAAGCGGTTTCCTCAAAATTGAATCGTTCAAGGTTATCAATTTATCTAATATTTGGAGGATCCGTTATTCTTATTGCAATCTTTGTAGGAATCTATCTTGTAGGAACTTTATTTTTGGATTACTTTCTAACATTATTTTTAGCTTTACCACTCTATATCCTAACTCTCCCTGCAATATTTAGTCTTTACTTAGGTATGTTCATGCCATTTTGGTTACAAAGAAATTTAGGAATTATGCCAAAATGGTAGATATGAAATCAGATTTAACTAATTATCTAATTCAGTTTTTAGATTCCGTATTTAGCTTTCCTGATATTATCAACTAATTTTTTACTCAAAGTATATAACATCTCTTTGGTGTAAACAGTTTTAGTAATATATTGTGCATTGTTATAGACTCCAAGCTCTTCATTCCAATGTTTTTTCTTCTCCTCTGATAACTTATTATAATATCTATCCCAATTTTGCATCCAATCACTATAATAGCCTACTACTTGCTCGTCTGATAGTGGATTGTAAGTATTTTTCTGAATTATCGCTTCCATAGGGAGTCGTTTACGAAGTTCTGGTTTTTGTTCTGGATAACCAAGAGACAACATTCCTGCTGCAAAAACATAATCTGGTAAATCGAATAGTTTCTTATTATCAGCTTCTAAAATTAGACCAATATAACAAGTTCCAAGACCAAGACTTTCTGCTGCTATTGAAATATTATGTAAAGCTACTATTGCATCCCACATACCAATAAATACTCCATCAGCACAATCAAAAGGAAATGGAGCATCATTCAGTTTACATAGTTTATTGAACCTATTATAGTCAACAAGAGAAATAATACAAACTGGTGCTTTTGTAAGAAAAGGTGCACCAGCATCCTCTGCAATTTGCTTCATTTTTTCTTTATCATCTAAAACCATCAATGAATAATTCATTAAGTTGCCAGCTGATGGAGCTCTAATTCCAATTTTTAGTAACAAATCCAATATTTCAGGTTCTATTGGTTTGTCTAAATATCGTCTAATTGAAGTATGGTTTAACAAATTCTCTATCGTTTGATTCAAAGTTTTCAAACCTCATTAGTTATAATTGAAAAAAAACAAAAGAAGTTTAAGATTTCTCAACTTTTCTTATTACACAGTTTGGACCTATTTTAGCTTTTGGACAAATAACCTTATCAGCTATCACATAATCGATTTCTAATTCTTTTGTGCAGATGATTTCTTTTACCTTTAGATAATAGTCTCTTTTAGCTTTTTCACTAAGGTCAATCTTAATTTTTTCAGCTATTAATCTATCTTTTATTGTACAATCATTAGAAATTTTGAAATTAAACTCTTTACATTCAACATTTTCGTCTGCTGAAATTTTACCTTCAACAAAAATATCTCCTTTTGTTACAATTGATTTTGTGGATGAAATTGCACCTAGTGTTGATATTTCATATGCAAAAATATCATCTTTAGCAGATAATGAACCAAATGAGGAAATTTCAGAATTGATTTTTATTTGACCATCTGAAGATAGTGATCCTCGAACACCTAATTTTTCAGCTTTAAGGGTATCTCCTATAGATAAACTACCTCTTGAATACAAAATATCTGCTTCAACCTTACCACCTACAGAACAAGTACCGGGAATTTCAATCATTTCACAGAGAATATCTCCTGTAACTAAAATTGAACCTTTTACTAATAATATTTCACCCATAAGTGAGCCTCTTATTGAAGCTGTGCCAAAGAAATTGAATTCCTTTGCAGTTATACTTCCCTTATTACTAAAAGTTCCTCTTACTGAAACTTTGTTGTATTCTTTATCTCCGAATAAACTACTTGTTCCTCGAATATCCAAATCATAATTACTAACCATTTTTTATCACCTTTTTATTTTGTAAAACTCTCAGATATAGAAGAATCAGGTTTCTTACTTATGGCATCTTTCTGTATTTGAGAGCTTGACATTTCCTCTTCTATTATTTCAACTACCTTTTCAATTTCATCAGTGTCATAATCTGAGCATCTTAGATTTTCTTTAGAAAGAAAAACAATTATGCTAACAATGGTTAAGATTAAACACAAAATTGTACCAACTAATAGTATATACATTGGATTAACATAATTTGATATTGAAGTCATGATTGCCATTCCAGTTATATTCGCAATTGAAATAAATAGTAATACTGTTGAAAAAGCACGACCTAATTTTTCATGTGGAATCTTTTCTTGTCTCAAAGTTTGAGAGGGAATATTAGCTGTTCCATTTACAATACCAAAAGGTATTGTATTTACTAGTATAACTATCCAAATATTGCGATTGAATGTAAAGATTGCCAAGCCTATTGTTTCTAAAGCTAAAATTATTATGATCAAGATTATTTTTCTATTTATTTTTCCTAATTTCATGACCACTAGAGAAGAAATAATTGCTACTGAAGCTATAACTGCTTGTACTGCTCCTAACCAGGATGCGTTTAATTCCATTTCTCCTTGTAAAACAACGGTGTAAATTCCATTTACTGAGCATAGAATGAAATTGAATGCAACATAGGTCCAGGTGATAAAATTCACTTTAGGTTGGGATTTAATTACTTCAAATCCAACTCGAATATCTGAATAAACCATCTTCATTTCTTTTCTAAAACCTTCTGTAGGTTGCTTTTCTACTTCAGGTGGTTTTTTACCAAAATAAACTAAAAGAAGACTGAAAATAGCTGCAAAACTCATTATTCCTACACTAATTATAAAGCTGTAAAGATAACTGATGTCAATGATAAATCCTGCCAATACTGGACCAATCACAGAAGCAATTTGAGCTACTGTCTGAGTAAATGAATTTGCTACCAGATAATTTTTCTTTTCAACAATAAACTTTGAATAAGTGCCTATCGTAACACTATAGAATGAAAACCCTGCATTACTTATAAATAACAAAACATACATCGGCCAAATAAAGTGAATGTAATTAAGATTATGAATTATTTTAGTTCCTCCGCTAGAGATTGGCAGATTAACAATTGTATGTATTATCAAATAATCTTTCAAAAGATATAGCAGTAGAAATGCTGTAAAAACTATGAATCTTAAAAATATTGAAATAAAAATTAATTTTCTTTGATCAATACGATCAACAATTACTCCTGTAAAGAGAATAATAAATATAGTTGGAAGTGAACCAACAAGCCCCATTAATCCCATCAAAGCAGCATTTCCAGTTATTGAATACACTAAATAAGAAAATGTCATTCCCGCAAGAATACTTGCTATTGCATTAGTTATTTGTCCTCCGAAAACCAGCATGTATGATCTATTTCTTAGAATATTCATCAGAGAGGGTTTATCTTCTTCTGAAGGGGATATTTTTTCTGGTTTTTCTTTTTTTAATAGAGTAATGATATTCACTTCCACTTTTTCCTTATTTTATTAGTATTATTTTATTTAAAAAAGGAAATTCACTTTTAGAAGTCTCAATTTGTGGTCACAAGTTGTGACTAAGTTTTCGAAAAAAAAATGAGAAATAAGTGATTATTTGTTATAATAATCACTTTTCTAATTTGTCAAGCAATCTCGAAGATATTTTCCAGTATAAGATTTTGAATTTTTAGCTATTTCTTCAGGAGTTCCTTGAGCAACAATTTCCCCTCCCAACTTTCCACCCTCAGGACCTAAATCGATAACATAATCAGCTGTTTTTATCACATCCAGATTATGTTCAATAACTAGTACTGTATTTCCTTCATCTACTAAACGATTTATAATATCAAGCAATCTTTGAATATCAGCTAAATGTAATCCAGTTGTTGGTTCATCTAAAATATACAAATTATCTTTTTCTTGTTTAATTTTCCCAAGCTCTTTTGCTAACTTTATTCTTTGTGCTTCACCACCAGATATCGTAGATGATGATTGTCCTATTTTCAAATAACCTAATCCTAAATCCATCATTACTTGAAGTTTTGTGACAAGATAATTATCGTCTTTAAAGAATTCTAATGCTTCTTCAACACTAAGATCTAAAACATCAGCTATTGTTTTATTTTGATATTTTATCTCTAAAATTTCTTTCCTGAATCTTGCACCTTTGCACACCGGACATATTGATTCAATATCAGCCATATATTGTAGTGGTGTAATTATTTTACCCCAGCCAGAACACTCAGGACAACGACCACCTGTACTAGCATTAAAACTGAAATGTGCAACATTGTAACCTCTAGCTTTAGATTCCTCTAATTCAGTAAATATTCTCCTTATTTTGTCATAGAATCCAATGTAAGTTGCAGGATTTGATCTTGCTGAACGTCCTATAGGAGATTGGTCGATATTTCTTACATCTTTAATATTATCAATGCCTTCAATAGCATCAAAATCTCCTGGAATTAATTTTCTATCTCTGAAAACCGAAAACAATTTCTTGTAAAGAATTTCGTGAATAAGGCTACTTTTTCCTGAACCAGAAACTCCTGTTATACATACAAAATTACCTAATGGTAAAGTAACATCAATATTTCTTAGATTATTTTCCCTTGCACCTTTTATTGTTAGATATTTCCCATTAGATTCTCGTCTTCTAGTAGGAATTGCTATTTTTTTATCTCCCGAAAGATATTGCCCTGTAATTGATTGCTTATTATTTCTTATGTCATCAATAGTTCCTTGTACTACTATTTCCCCTCCATGAATACCAGGACCAGGTCCTAGCTCAATCATATGGTCAGCAGCCATCATGGTATCAATATCGTGTTCGATTATAATAATGGTATTTCCTAGATCGCGCATTTCTTTCAATACATTAATCAATTTATGAGAATCACGAGAATGAAGACCAATGGAAGGTTCATCTAATACAAACATCAATCCCATTAACTCTGAACCAATCTGTGTGGAAAGTTTTGTTCTTTGTAATTCTCCTCCTGAAACAGAGTCAGTTCTTCGATCTAAATTTAAATAACCAAGTCCAATACTAATCATTACCTTTAATCGTTTTATGATTTCTTCCAGTACTGGATCTGCTAGATGTTTTTTTTCATCAGAAATCTTCAAGTTATTTAGAAATTCAAACAATTCATCAATAGGTAAAAGGTTTATTTGATGGAGAGTCTTACCATTAATTTTAATGTAATTACGATGCTTTTGAAGTTTCATCCCTTTACAGTCAGGACATCTTTGTTCTACCATTATTCGTTTATACATATCTTCTTCGTATGATTTCGGTGTGCGTTCTTTTGTTACGCGTTTATACCATCGATCTATCGATGTTACAACACCTTCCCAAATTACTTTTCGACCTTTGTTTTTGTCATCTTGAATTGGAGCATCTTCTGGTATAACAATTTCAATTTTCTCACCATTTGAGCCATAATAAATGATATTCTTAATTTCTGAAGGCAAATCTTTGAAGGGAGTATCCCAACTAAAACCATAATGTAATGCAATACTATGCATCATTACTCCACGAATATTATTAAAGCGCTTGTATGTTTTTTGGCTGAGATTAAGTATTCTTGGATCTAACGCTCCCTCACGAATGGTCTTATTTTCATCCTTTGTAATCATATAAGGTGAAGCTCGATAATATGTTCCTAAACCTGAACATGTAACACAAGCACTCTCTGGATCATTTGATGTAAAAAACCAAGGAAGAAGCTCACCACAAACTGTATGATGATTTGGGCAAGTGAAATTATAGAATTTATTAAAATCATAATTGAATTCATTAGAATTTAATACTTCAATGATTATAAATTTCTGTCCAATGTAAAAGGCATTTTCAATAGTTTCTATTACTTGTTTGTAAATATCACCTTTCACAGTGAATTTGTCAATAATTGCTTCTATTTGATAGTCTTCGTCTTCATTTAATTCTATATTTTGTCCAATATCATGAATCTCATTATTTATACGGAATCTTCTGTAACCATGATTTCTTATTTGATCCAACAAATATTGATACTCTTCACCATATACCTTGAAAAGAATGGATCTAATCTCAACTATCGCTCCTTCAGGCAATGAATTTATCTCATCTGCTAATTGTCCAGAAGTTTTGATTTGTATTTTATGACTACAGTATGGACAATATGCTTCGCCAAAAACTGAAAATAGCAAACGCATATAGCTACCAATATCAGTTAAGCTAGCAATAGTCGATCGAGGATTACTAATCCCTCTTCTTTGATCAATACTAACAATAGGTGATAATCCCTTTATGAATTGAACATCTGGCCTTTTCATTTGTGGAACTCGAGATCTAGCATAAGCGGACAATGTCTCGAGAAAACGTCTTTGTCCTTCAGCATACAATACATCAAAAGCTAGAGAAGATTTTCCAGAACCAGAGACACCAGTTACAACAGTTATCTGATCGCGAGGAATCTTGACTGAAACATTTTTCAGATTATTTTCTTTTGCGCCAATTATTTCAATAAAATTTTCCATATTTTTCATCCTCCAATAAAGTAGTAACCAATTTCATTCACTTCATGGTGACTTCTTAGAGTTAATCTTGTAGGACAGGGTACTCTCTCAAAATATCCTTGTTCAACTAACCAATTACCTATTCCCATTGCAGCTATTTGCCACCAACTAGTTCTCAATTTATCATTCAGAAAATTGGCAATGTCTGTTACACTTCTAAAAGTGCTTTCTTTTTTCACATAATCAATAATTGGTTCAAATATTGTTAATGTCTGTTCTTCGAGATATTTTCGAATCCTAGAAAGGATATTATTCAATTTCTCTTTAGTAAGCTTTTCAAGAATCACATTACTATAGATCTCATTGAATAATTCAGGCTCATATTCCATAGCTTGTTCAACTGATTCTCTACCAGGAATGCTATTATTTAACATTACAACGATAGAAGCTAGTCGATCCAATAATCGAGTAATAAATAGATAACTTTGAACGAGATCTTCTTTGACGAAAAGATATTTCTCTGCTTTTTCTAAATCTCCAATAACCATTATTATTATCCGAAGAATTTCTAATTCAAAATCTCTTCTTCCAACAAGTTTCATACTCTCAATGAATTCATTTAATGTCTCATCATTTGAAAAAAGTACCTTACTTGTTGTGAGTACATGATGCGAACCTGAACCTTGAAGTGATCTTTGTTGATATCTAATAAATTCATTCCTTGTAAATACTGAAACTTGAATATTAATATCCCCATCCATTAACCAGAAATCTCTAAAGGGAGTTTTTTGATCTTTAGTGATAAGTACTAAATCAATATCAGATTTTTCCCAAACGATACCTTTAACCAAACTACCGAATAATAACGCAGCTGTAATGCTCTCATCTTGTTTTGTTTGTTCAATAAAAGCATTAAGAGCTTCTTCGAATTTTTTCTTTATTTGTTTATCTTCGGGCATTTTTCCTTCACCTTAATTATTTTTATTTCTTTACTGGAATCATTAAATCAAGAATCAATTCATCTTCAGTAGCAACAGAAAAATGAGCTCTTTCAAGGCAATGAGTGTCCCTTATGATATCATAATCGTGTTCCTTAACCCATCTAGCTAAATTCATCCAGTCCCTCCCAATGTCAGCTAATCGCCAACAAGTAGTAACAGCGTATTGATAACCAGAAATATCTTTGACTTTAGGATCATCTTTTGATTCAAAATCATCGTCAACTTTCAACCAAAATTCATACCCATATTCATCTTTTCCTCTTGTTGGATTAGGATTATTGAAACCAAATGTTGGATGTTTTTCACCATCAAATAAGATTCCATTAGCTTCCATCCACTTGTTCATTTTCTGGGAAGCATCTTTTTCAGGAGTTTTACTGATAGCATGAAAACTAACAATTCTCATAGGAGGTAATCGTTCAAAATGAACACGCAAATTTTCATAAGAATCGTCTTCTTTAGAAAATGCTTTTGTCATTTTTTCAGAAAGCATTCTTGCTTCAATTTCTCTTTTTCTTTTTGTTTCTGTAAATGTAGATGCTATTGCATATAACATCTCATAACCATCTTTAGTTAGTTCATAATGCCCTCTAGTAACGCTTTTTACTAAACCTACTTCTGTTAATCTCTCTAGATGGTGTGCTAATGCTGTTTTACTTAATTTAACTAGTTCTTTTAATTCACTGAATTCTTTAGGATTTTCAATAAGTGATGCCATCAATTGTATACGGTTATCATTAGAAATAGCTCCTAAGATTTCAGATAAATCCTGATAATATATTTCCAGAATTTCTTTTATATGATTTCTTTTTTCTTCATTCATTATAATTGCCTCTTTTTTTGTTATTCTAAAAATAATTAAGGATGGAGTTAATTCCATCCCGTTGGTTCCACATATTGGATTAATTCTTTTCTAAGCTCATTTATGCTCTTTCTTTCTTTTCTTGCAGATTTTCTGTAATCATTTTTATTTTTCATTTTTCCATCACACATTCGTTCAGTTTTTTTAGTGAATCTGTTCAGTTAATATAGTATCATAGTTCTAGGTTAATAAATGTTTTGTTGAACATTAGTACTAATTTTACTGAACAAAATATTGTAAAAAAGAGAAAAAAATCTAATGAGTAAATCGTTTTAACACAGTAAGATAACGATTCAGTTCGGAATAACCATGTTTATTATAGAAATTAAATGCCTTATAATTATCAATTGTTACATCAAGAATAATTTCTGAAACATTATCTAATATGCAATTTTCTATAGCTTTATACATCAAAGCTTTTCCCAAACCTTTTCTTTGGTGATTAGATAAAACAGAAATATCCCAAATATAGGCTCTCTGTTCATCAAGCATAACAACCAGATTAACACCTACAATTTGATCACCATAAAGAATTATTGGGCTATCTTTTCGCAATCTACTAAAATCACCTAAACTTCGTGATATAAAATTCTTAAGATTATCATGGTTGCTAAACTGAATAAAGATATCACCATCAATATGATTCTGATTTGCTTTTACAATAACATCAATGATTTTATCCATCCTGTATGGAGTAAAATTTGAAAGTTTGTAACAAACATCTAAATCATTTTTAGGTTGGTAATTTTTAGGGATGTTATAGCTCATTCTCGCTCGAGGATATACTTCAAATCCTTTTTGTTCAAGAGTGTCTTTTAAATGCAAATTTTTAACAGAAAATGATTGAAATATTTTCCTTTTCAGCTCTTTAGCCTTTTCAGCAGCAGCTTCTAAGAGCATTATTAGTACTTCATTTTCAAGCTCAGTTTTTCTAATATGATGCATATATTCCTCAATATGCGAATAATCAACATAACAAAGTGTGAATCCTAATCGTTTTCTATTTTTAGAAATATAAAAACCAATCAAGTCTTTCTCATTCAATCGATTTTTTATTCTTTCACCCATTATTTTTTGTGCTTCTTTTGTCATTTGATTAGCTTTAAAGTAAGCTTTCATCAAAAATCTGATATCTCTATAATTTTTGATTTGTTTTATCTTCAATAAATTAGAACCTCAATTAAATTCTGATTCTCTTTAAGAATGTATTCTTAAAAAAATGTAATATAACTTTGATAATTACAAAATAAAAAAAAGAATATAAAAAAATCGCAAAGAGTTTTTCTTTAAGAATTTTTTTCTAATCCAACATGTAAAGGATTCCAAAATATTAATTGGTGCTGAGGACGAGATTTGAACTCGCGCTCCCTTGCGAGAACTGGTTTTCAAGACCAGCGCCGTAATCCGAGCTTGGCTACCTCAGCAGGTTTTTGATATATTGATTTGTAAAGTGTTATTTTATAAGGTTTATTACATAGCAGTTTTATTTATTTTTCCTGATTCTCATTTTTGATATTAGTTCTCATTTTTTTGTATTCGTTACAATAATCGATTTTTAATATCAAAAAATAGATATTGATTCTTTGATTAATTTCTGAGGTTTTCCTCAGCAAATTAATTACATTTGGTGAAAAAAATCACCAAATTATGAAGGTAAGTATATCATGCAAACTCTCTTGGCAATTAGTGTTGAATGTCCAAAATGTGGAGCTTCGTTAATGGATACAGGAAATAAAAATAACAGTTCTTGTATTGTCTTGAAAATCGAAATGGAAAATCAATTAGTAATGCTTAGATTATGTCCAATGTATAGCAATCTCAAGTATAAAACCGATTTTGAAATTATACCAAATCAGGAATATATTATATGATGTCTAAAATGCCATTCAATTTTGAATTCTTCTCAAAAATGCAATCATTGTGCAGCTTCTTTGGTCCAGCTGCATGTAAAAGAAGGAGGATTTGTTAGATTCTGTTCTCGAGCAAATTGCACAAAACCAAGCATCGAATTTGAAAATTTAGAAGAAGCAATTGATCACTTCTATGAAATGTTCAAATTTGGGTAATTTGCTTTTTACTTTTCTTTTTTAACATAACTCTTCTTCTTTTTGTGTTTTTATATCGCTCAATAATTTCTGTTCATTATTGTGTTTTAAAACTAGTTTATTTTTAATTTGAGCGATTTTTTCTCCATATAAAGGATAAAAAATCAAGGGTATTAAAGCAGCTACTAGAAAAGCTATTGATAAAATACTTAAACCCAACCTTAAACCAAATTGTGCTTCTAATGTTTGAACATCCAACTCTGAATTGTATCCGAAATAACTGATGATCAAAGTGAAAAAAAGAACAATAAGAGATGAAGCAGGTTTTGTTATTAAGGCATTTATCCCAAAAAACATCCCTTCTCTTCTTCTTCCTGTTTTCAATTCATCTTCATCAGCAATATCACCTACCATTGGATTTACAATTATAAAATAAAAAGTTGTCATCCATAAACATAAACCATAGCATAACGTAGTTGAATAAATATCTCGAGAAAAAAATAAACCAATAAATCCTACTAACATGATTCCTGTAATCAAAAAAACTGAGTATTTTATACCAATTTTATTTTGTATTTTACCATAAAGAAAATAGAGAGGAACTTGCAATAAACCAATAGGCAAGCTTACCCACAAAACAGTCCAATCCCCAATTTGTGAAACATACTTAAAATATAGAGGCATAACTGCTACTATATTAAATGAAACAGCAGTGAACATGAAATTTACAAGAACAAAGGTCAAAAAGGATCGCATTTTTAATGTCTCCTTAATCGCAGGCCAGATAGATAGTGGTTCAATTCCTTCTTTCTCTAGTGAAAGCTCTTTCAGTTTAAAGGAACCAACTAACATGAAAACGACTGAAATAATACCCATTCCAATAAAAATCAAACGAATGTAAATAAGAGCTATATTTGATGTTAGAACTATATTAGGCAATATTGCAGCAATACCTACTGGCAAGAAACTGATCACAGAAGCTATAATAGCAATTTTAGTTCGCTCTTTAGTATCTGTAGTTTGACTAACCTGAATTGCACTTAAATTTAATCCAAAAATAGTTAATCCAGTATCAAAAATAAAGAGTGCGATTAAAAGAAAAACAAAAAAAGCAGCTTTTGACATTGATGGAGAAGCTAACCAGAACATTAGAAAACCTATAAAAAATATTGGTGAAGAAAATCTAATGAAAAATGATCTTTTTCCTCTATTATCCATGCTTTTTTTATCGGACATAAAACCAAATATCGGATCGTTTATTGCATTCCAAATAGCAAAAATAATCATTACAATACCAAAAAGTTCAGGATCCATGTGTAAAATATCAACATAAAAAGTGAGAAGTGCTCCATTGAACATCACCCCAAGTATATCTCCACCAGCTTTTGTTATACCTATATAGGTTTGTTGTCGACTGGATACTTGAGTATTTTTTGATACTATTTCTTTAGTATTGTTCAATAGTAATCAACACAAATACTTTGAAGTATAGATATCACTCTTTTAATTCAATTTTTTGCTTAAAGTAAATATCTCTTGAAGAACTTCCAATGTAAATTGTAAATATTCCTGGTTCTGACAACCATTCATGTATTTTAATGTCATAGAATTTCAAATCATTTATCGTAACTTCTAGCTCTACTGTTTTCTTTTCTCCAGGATTCAATGATATTTTTGAAAAATTCTTTAATTCTTTTGGTGGTCTTGGTACATTTGTGTTATTATCTCCGATATATAGTTGTACAATTTCCGAACCATTTAGCTCCCCTGTATTCTCTACATCTACAGATACAATAACAGGCTTATCTTTTGTGATAGTTTCACTGTTTGTTGTCATATTACTATATTCAAAAGTAGTATAAGATAATCCAAAACCAAATGGAAACAAAGGTTCTATATTTTCATTTTCAAAATATCTGTATCCTACAAAAATTCCTTCATCATAGTAGACTTTATCATTCCCTGGAAAAGTTCTTTTTGATTTATGAGCTGGTGAATCTGAAAGTTTTTTAGGGAAAGTTATTGGTAATTTCCCAGACGGATTGACATCACCAAAAAGTACATCAGCAATAGTTCTACCTGCTTCCATGCCAGGATACCATGCTTCAACAACAGCTGGTACTGTTTCTATCCATTCACTCATGTCAATAGGACTACCATTGATGAGAACAACTATTGTTTTTGGATTTTGCTGAACTGTTTTTCTAATTAGATTTTCTTGTCTTTTGGGTAATTCCAATCTTTTTCTATCGAAATTCTCACAATCATTAGTTCTATTATGATTAAGTCCAAGGAATAAAATACAAACATCTGCTTTTTTCGGATCAGTAGTGATATTAACCTTACCCTTGCATTTTTCCTTCATTCCTTTCAATGGAGTTATTTCAAAGGGTGGGTGTACTGCAGCTGCACCACCATATAGCATATATCCCATTTTTCTATTCTTATTAGGTCCTAAAACAGCTATACTTTTCATAGTATTAAGATTAAGAGGTAAAGTATTTTGATCATTTTTTAGTAAGACAATACCTTCTTCAGCAATTTTTCTTGAAATTGCTTGATGTTCTTTGGTATTACGTTCTCCTTTTGGAATAGTTTTAGGATTGTCAAATAGTCCAACTTGAAACATAACTTTGAGTAATCTCTTTATGACATAATTAAGATCATCTTCGGTAATTTTTCCTGCATTAAGATGCTTTCTTAGCCAATCCAATCTATAAATGATAGTTTCAGGCATCTCGAGTGATAAACCTGCTTTTATAGTACTTTCTGGTGTTGAACCTTGTCTTAAAGCTCTTCTAGTAGCCCACCAATCTGTTACAACAAAGCCATTAAAACCCCATTTCTCCATTAAAGTCTCTTTAAGTAAGTTAATATCATCTGTAAGATATTTGCCATTAATTCTATTATAACTGCTCATCAATGACCAAGGATCAGATTTTTTCACAACAATCTCAAATGCTTTAAGATAAATTTCATGTAAAGTTCTTTCATCTACTTCTGAGCTTACATGATGACGTTTAGTTTCTTGATTATTACAAGCATAATGTTTTATACACGCAGCTATTTGTTGATTTTGAATGCCTTTTACAGTAAAAGATGCTAATTCTCCACTTAAGAAAGGATCCTCACTTAGGTATTCAAAAGTACGTCCATTTAAAGGTGATCTTTGGATATTTATTCCTGGACCAAGAATTATATGACGACCAACTGCTCGTGTTTCTTTCCCCATAGCTATACCTTGTTTTTCAGCTAATTCTCTATTCCAGGTAGAGGCTAAACAAATGCTAACTGGAAATTTGGTATTTCTCTTCAAACTAGAATGAAAAGCAACTCCAAAAGGTCCATCAGTCATTCCCATCGGTTTTATTCTTAATCTTCTAATGGATTTAGTTGTCCATAATGTACCCCTTTTCGCTGAAAGTAATTTGAGTTTTTCTTCTGTAGTCAACATATATAATAGAAAATTCACTCTTTCATCAATGGATTTTGATTCATCAAAATAAGGAAATTCTTCTTTTAACAATTCATATTCTATTTTAGTCAAGGTATTTTCACTCTTATTACTACTTAAATAGCTGTTGATAAGCAAATAGTTTATTAAATTCTTTTGAAATAGGACGTCTATATTTTTACAGTATATTACAGCTATGGTGATCCCTATTGAAAACTATTGAAATAAATGGACTGAAAATTGGTCCAAATGAACCAGTAGTGATTCAAGGAGTAATTAATCTTAGTCCTGAATCGTTTTATAAAGGTTCAATAAAAACTGGTCCTGGTATAATCCTTCAAACAGCTCTTCGTCAAGTCAAAAATGGAGCAGATATTATAGACATCGGAGCAAAAAGTACTGCACCTTATTTAGAAACACAAATTTCACCAGAAGAGGAAACAAAAAGAGCGCTAGAAGGATTACGAATTATCATTGATGAAATAAAAAAACCAATTTCTATAGATACTACTCGCTCAGAAGTAGCTAGAGCAGCAGTAGAACAAGGAGCTAAAATGGTAAATGATATTAGTGGTTTAAATGATGATCCTAAATTGGCAGAAGTAGTAGCTGAATTTAATGTTCCAATAATCTTAGGAGCATCAAATATAAATCGTTTTGAAGGAAATCCTACTGAGAGAGTAATTAAAGCTCTTGAAGATTCAGTTAATAAAGCACTATCTGCAAGTATTAAACCAAATAAAATTATTATCGATCCAGATATTGGATTTCACCGAATAGAGGATTTTAAATGGTATAAAATTGACGCACACCTTTTAATGAACATACCACTGATAATTAAGAGATTAAATCACCCAATTTGTATTGGATTATCAAGAAAATCTTTTATTGGGCATATACTGAAAATTAAGGATCCAAAGAAGAGATTATATGGATCTTTAGGTGCAACAAGTGTTGCAGTTCTACATGGAGCAAATATTATAAGAACTCATGATGTGAAGGAAACTCTCGAGTCAATACGTATAATTGAGAAAATAATAAGCATAGGAAAAGAATTGGAAGAATAAGATTTTAGTATCCCATAACCAAAAAGGGGCGAATACTCGACAATTCTGAATGTCATCAAGTTCCCATGGGTTGGGAACAAGACTATTTTCTTTTCGTCTTTTTCTTAAGCACCCCAAAAGAACAACAACAAGACCCAGTTGTTTTTTGTAGATACATAAGCTTTGTATTCGCCAATTATATATTAGGCATCTGCTTTTAAATACATATACTTAACATAAACATGTTAATTCGGGGAAGTATTACTTAGAGTTTAGGTTAAGTGGTTAACATTATGGTGTTAATTAACGCAATTAATATTATATAGAAATAAAATATCGGATAACATATCTAAAATAAAAATTTTACAAGTCAAAAATCGAATCAAAGCTTGTAATTATTTTTTCTAATGTTTTGAGAGTAGAGTGAAAAATCCTTTCACTGTTTTCAAGATTGAAATCGTTGGAATTAATTTTTTTGATAAGTTTGTTAACTAACTCTAAAGAGGATTGCTTTTGAGAATATATATAGTAACGAATTATTTCATTCCAAAAGAATTGTTGTCGTTTCTTATCAATTTGATTAGTTAAGCTTAGATGAAGTAATTCTTTAGATCCTTCAGGAACATTCAATTGCGATAAATTATAGGCTAGGAGAAGTCGTAATGACGGTTTTTTTTCTGATATAAGAGCCTCCTTCAAATATTTTACAATTTTTCTTCTTTCCCCTTGAGTAGTAAATTGCGCACGGGCACTTAATAACCAGATTACTGCTTTTCTTACGGTTTTATCTTTGTTTAAAAGTTCTATAGCTAATGGTTCAATACCAATTTTATTTATTATTTCATTTAGAGCTAATCCAGCACTCATACTTGACAATTCATTAAATTCAACATACACTTTTAACAATGGTAATATAGTTCTTTTATCACCTACTCTACCTATTAACCGAACAGAAATACTCCTCTCAACTTCACTTTCGCAACGAGGTAATAAAGATAGAAGATTTGTTAGAATATTTGTATCACCAATCCTAGCAAGAGACCAAATTGCTTCTTTCTTTACAGCACTAGCTTCATATGAAAGCAGATTTCTTAAAGTTTTTTTAATTGCTGAATCTCCACTTTTATTTCTTCCAAGTAAATAAACTGCTACTAAACGTGAATTTTTATTCTTGCTATGACTAACTATTTCTATTAAATCATGAGCTGTTTTTTCTTGATATTCTTTGAATAATCTTCTAAATTCTTCTGCTTCCAAATCAAAAGAGAGCGTTCTAAATTTCTTTTCAGTACTTAAATACTCAATTTTATTACTAAGCTTTTGAACCAAAATAACTATTCTCCACTGTAGAATGCAGTACTAATTATTAGATGGTGTAATTTAAACACCACAAGTTTTGCACTCAATTGAAGTTGAAATTTGAACTGTGCAATTTTATACACAAAGCATTTACTATGTTAAAAACAAATATAATATCATTATGAATGAATCAATTAAATTAGAGAAAATTTGCCAAGCAATTGAAAAACCATGGTCTCCTGTAGATGTTTTATATTTAAATAATCAAGTAATTCGATTAGCGCTGTTTGAAGGTGAATATCACTGGCATATACATGAAAATGAAGATGAATTATTTTATGTGATTAAAGGATCAATTACAATAAAAAGAAGAGATCAAAAGGAGATTATTGTTAAAGAAGGTGAGATGTTTCTTATACCAAAAAGGATTGAACATAAACCAATCAGCAAAAATAAATCTTATGTGCTTTTGTTTGAACCATTTAGTACTAAAAGTAAAGGAGATTAATAGTATAGCACAGTTAGAATTTTTTTGAAAAAAAGCTTATAATTATGATGCGTCTTGAGGAAAATAATTTCTAATGCGACCTTTCTTCTGTGTATAAATTAGATTTTCTTGCTCTAGTATTGCTAAATGATAAGCAAGAGTGCTTTGACTTATTTTTACGATCCTCTTAAGATCATTTTGTGTAATTGCAGGTTTCTGTTTGATAATCATATAAATTTGATTTCGTGTTTCAGACTTCAAAATTAATGCTTGATCTATAGATTCAACAATTTCAGCAAAATTTCCTTCATTTGGATAATACATTAAATATTGACTTGTTTTAATACTTCTAATCATATCAAATTGCTTTAAGCAAATTAGATGCCAATTTGTTTGACCATTGCTAAGTTCTAATTTGCGTACAATTTCACTAAAATGAATGCCAGGATTTGATCTAATGAAAGCATAAATTCTAGCTCTTGTATAATTAGTGAGAATATTCTCCCTTGTAAGCGAAGAACCAATTGCGCCAAAAATACTAACAACTATAATAAAAGCAGTAGCTAAAATTGGTAGATAAAAACGAATATTATGGGAAGGAATTGCTACATCATAATAATCTGAAGTGATAGTAATAAGCAATATTAGATTAACTAAACTAAAAAGTAAAATAATTAACCATAATACTAGCTTACTATTTTTCTGCACTATAATCAAATCCTTTATTATATTGTTTCTCGAGTAAAATTTTTTTCTTATTTAAGAAAATAAATTCTGCAATTTCAAATAATCTATCTATCATTGTTAAAATTGCTATTGCAATAATAAAAGGTATTTTACCATTGATGCCAAAGATTGGCATATAGATATTTATTGGAAAAATACTAATTATAGCAAATACTAATATGAAAATTTGTAATGCGACTATTATTAAATCCAAAATGAAATTTACTAATCTAAGACGAGGGAAAAAAACTAGAAATAAATATATCAGTAAAAGATAAGCAGTAACAAAAGCTACTATTTCAAAAAAATTAAATCTTGTTATTTCAGGAGGAAAGTAGTAATCTACTAACCATACATTTACAAACGATGGATCTAATAGAGCAATTATTAGATTGATATTCAAAATTATGAAGCTATGAAGATTTTCTTTTACAAAAGACCATTTATATGTCATCTTAAATCAAATATTACTATTTTGAATTAATATATTAAGACTTGAGGGAGGATTTTCGATAAATCAATTATTGAAGGAAGTAAGGAAATTGAAAATAAGTGGAGCCGTTGCGGGGACTTGAACCCCGGACCTACTCCTTACCAAGGAGTCGCACTACCAGGCTGTGCTACAACGGCAAGTTATATTACATTTTTTCTTTTTAGTAACCTATTAAAAAGATTACTACTATAACAAAAAATATCATGAATAGAATAATAAATACTGATTTTTAGTTATTTGATATTTCTTTATATTTCTAAGAGTAAAATTAGTGCCTTTAACATCAATAATGCCTTCTTGATGAAGAGAAATTCTTTTGATTGAGAAAATCTCATTAATATTAGGTCAGAGTTGTGTCTTCGAATTTTGATAAACAAATAGAAGAATTACTAAACGATATTTTTTATGGGTGTTTTAAAGAATTTGATGAAAAAAAGAAGATGTTATTAGACACTGATATATCACAAGAGTATGTTTTGCACATGAAAGCAATAGAAGGCATTATCTTTAATCTTAAAGGTCAACATAAAAAAGCTCTGAAAATTGATTGAGAAGTTCTGAAAGAAAGTGAAGCATTTGAAAATGTACCTCTAAAACAAGCTCTAAAGCAGGTACAAATAGATAATAGTGCTAAGTGTATTGCTAATGAAACAATTTTAGAAGTTCATGATAAAAATACTGGAGAAGTAATAGAATATAGAAAATTATTTGCTTTGAAAATCTGAATTAATAATTTAGTTATTAGAGGATTTTTTTTTATTTTAAGCCAAAAGCAAATATCACTGATTTCGTAAAATAATAACCATCATCTTTCCAATAAATCTCTATTCCTTTTGGTAGCATTTTTTCTTTAAAATCTTGAATGAGTTTTTCATCTTTATTGAAGGTTTTTTCTAATATCCATCCTACTCTTCTCATCATTTTAAACCATTCATCAACAGATTGATATTTTAAAACAAAATCTTCAACTAAAATCCTGATATTTTGGAATCCTGCATCTTTTAGTAGTTTTTCAACACCTTGTAGATGTTCTTTGCTATAGCTTGTAGGTACTGATTCAATTTCATACTGCGAAGCTTTAGAATGGTTCTTTAGGTAATTTTGAATTAATTCTCGCAAATGATCTAATTCTCCTTGTTTTAACCACGTGCTGATTCCAATTTTTCCGTTTGATTTTAGAATTCTGTGTATATTATTCATAATAGTATTTTCAGTTCGATATTCATTTTTTTGGAAATCATATATCTGATTTAAACCTATAAATCCAGAAACAACATAATCGAAGGTACTCTCCTCAAAAGTAATCTTTCTTGCATCCATAATTTGAACTGAAATATTTTCAAGACCATTTTTTTTGGCATTCTCCATTGTTTCTTTTTTACTATTTTTCCATAAATCAATGCCAATAGCTTTTCCTTCTGCGCCAATCATTTTTGCAGCAGGTAGTAAACATGCTCCTCCTCCTGTTCCAATATCTAATACCTTGGTGCCTTTTCTATAATTCATATGTTCAGTTAAGCGTTTACCTATTTCAATCCAATAATCAAGTCCCTCAATAGTAACTATTTTTTGCTTCAAAAAATCCACTTCTTAAAATTTACAAATTTACTAATAGAATTAGGTTTAATTTAGTACGTATCACTCTAGAAAAATCTCATTTGAAATCATAAATCCAAAAAAGAAAAACACTAATTTTTAGGAGGTTTTTGTCCACCTCTTTCATACATATAATCCTCTGCTGTTTGAATTTCTATAGGACGTTCCCCTTTTGTTCTTGTATCCTCCGGTAAATGATAGATATCTCCTTTCAATTCTCTTCTATGTCGTTTTACTAACAAATAAACAAAACCAAATACAATAAACGCAGAAACTATTCCCAAAACTCCAACTAAAATATAAATGTATAAAGATGCCATTTGTAAATCTCGAAATATTTTTGGGTTTGTAGATATTTATAGATATCTTTATTCGATTTTATTAATCAGCACTCTGAACAAATTAGTCTATCAATCAGAAATATAATCAAATATACTATACCTACTATTATAGCATCTAAAATAATAACAAAAATAAGAATTGGTAATAAATTTCGTTCTTTGATTTCTTCACCTTTTATTTTATCTAGTTGTTTTTTTACTTTTTCAGTATAGAACGCACTAATTGTTATTAACAATGAGAAATCCACTAGACCAGAAATCAAAGAAGCAATTAATAAATAATCTCTATAAAAGAAATAAGTATTAAATAAAAGTAGTATTAAAGAGCAAATTAGTAACAATGATAATGTAATTATTGAGATTTTTGCGCCTTTTGGAAATTTTATCCAAATTTTATAAGTTCTATTGCCAAAAAAAGATCCAACAAATTTATCTAACACATTTACCTCTTGAGTGATTTTATCAATTTTTTTTCCAATAAAATTACCACAATATATACAATAGTTGAAATAGCGAAAAGTGTGCTCATTACAAGAATCACAAATAATTGTTTTTATTTCATCTTTGTAGAATTTCTCCCATATTAATCCAAGATCTCCTTTGCAACCCTCACATTCATATCTACCAGCAATTTCCAAATGCTTTATTTCAAAATTGTTTAATGCTCCACAATTGGGACAAAAAATTTTATCTCTTTCTAGTTCAAGTATTAATTTTCCACTTCTATCGTCTTTTTTAAATTCATTTTCCTCAAAAGAATTATGCAGTTCCCATCCCAACCTAAATTACTAATGCTCTTTTTTTTAAAATACTTTTCGAGAATTTTTGTAGATAGCTAGATTTTAAGGAAAGGTTAAAAGAAATTAGCAAAAAAGTATGTTGAGGTTGAATATATTGACAATTAGAGGTTTATCTAACGAATATAAACCAATTTTGAAAGATTTATGGCATTATTGTTTTGCAGGTGGGGGAGAAAGTACTGAAGAAGAAGATAACATCTACTTTGATGCTATTGATTTAAAGAATTGTCTTGGTTATTTTACTGATGAAAAATTAACTAGTACTTATCTTGTTATTTCCTTCAAAATATTTGTTCGTGGAATTTTAATGGATATGGGAGGTATTGCAGCAGTCGCAACTTTCCCTCAATATCGAAGAAAGAAACAAGTTTCAGCTTTAGCAACCGAATCATTAAAATTAATGCGAAAAAACAAACAATTCATTTCTGCATTATATCCATTCAAGTATTCTTTTTATCGTAAATATGGATATGCTAACTGCGCAGAATTTAAATCTGTTATAGCACCTCCACATAATTTTCTAATCCCTGATGATTTCAAACCTTTACAAATAAGGGAAATTGCTTTTGAGGAATCTTTTAAGACCTTGAAATCTTTTAGAGAGAAAATTGGTCCTAAATATAATCTTATCATGTACGATGATTTCAAAACTTGGATCGCTCATTATGTGAATAAAAAACAAAAAATATTTGTTGTTGAAGATAATGACGAAATTGTTGGCTATTTTATAACATCTTTACAAAAAAGAGAAGGAAATTGGAATATTAGACTAAATTTCAGAGATATTATAGTAGCTAATCATCAAGCAAGATTAACTGTTTATGATTATATCAAAAAACATACTGATCAAACCAAAGATGTCAAGATACCTCTTATGGGGGATGAGGCAACTACTGAATATTTTGATGATCTTTGGGAAGGAGATTTCAAATATGAAATCTCGGGCTCATCGATGTTCAGGGTTGTTGATGTTGTAGAATCTTTAAAACTCTTAGAGTTTGATAAAAACCTTACACTTTCCTTTACTCTAAAAATTGATGATAAATACGCTCCTTGGAATGAAGAACCATTTAAGATTACTATTGAAAACGGAAAAGCAAAAATCGATAATACTGATTCTTCAGACTTTGACTTTATGATTGACATCAATGCATTTACCCAGTTGTTTACTGGGTATAGAGATATTTACCAACTCATTGAATTCAATAAAGCGAAAATAAAGGAGAGTATTGTATCTAAAATAAATCAAGCATTTCCAAAAAGATACACACAACTAAGAACAATGTTCTAGAGAATTAGGGGTGCGATTCGAACGCACGAACCCCTATAGGAGAAGATTTCACATCGAATCCGGTAATTCACCAATATCCAAATAAAAAATCAATCCACCTAACAACTTTGCTTTTTTAGGAATCTCTCCCTCAATTTTACCGATTTCTTTAGAAGAATTATCAATTATAAATATTACAGGCAATTCATTAAAATTAAACTCGATTATATCTTCTATAGATCCTTCTATTTTCCATTTAAAGCTATGTAACTTTTTTTGTTTTTTTTCAGTTAATTCTATAAAAAATAGCATTTTAGTTTCTGGTTTTGCTATTGATATTTGTAGAAATTCAATAATCAATCTATTGAGTTTCCTAATTTTTCTTGGAACAAATAAAATAAATGTAAAATCTGATGCTCTAGAACTAAAAATCTCTAATGCTTCCAAATCGATCTTATTTTCCTGTAGCACTTGTTCAATTCGTATATCCAAATGAGTATCAATTATTTCTCTATATTCTTTCACTTTCAAACATTTTTCCCAAATTTTTGACATAGAATGATTATTTTTAATAAAAAATAATCTAGCGGAATTTATTGATTCTTGTATTTCCTTTAAAACAAAAGCTAAAGATATTATAGCAATTATCGGTACCCCATATAATTTAATGTAAAACATAAAATCACCTATTCTTACAAAAATGTACCAAGATTCAGATCGCAATCCACCATGCCCATCCTTTGGTATTAGATTTGATAGAATATACAAATTGGTTATAATTAAATTTAATAAACCAAATCCTATAAATAGCCACTTATTTTTTAGTAAATAATTCTCCGATAATGTTATAGCGGAAAAGAAAATAGCTAGACAAAATAGCGATGCGCTTAGAGCAAATAATATCGTACTTAATCCATAGTAAGTTTTACTAACATTAAAAGGAATTTTAAAATTAATTATACTAAAATAAGGAGCTATTAGAAATCTATAGAACAATGATGTAATAATCCAACAAACCCACAATATTGAGGATAATGAATTATATTCTATTTTTTGAAAAGAATTTCTTGTTAGTTTAAATGATATCGATAATATTAATGCTGCTATTACATCTACATGGATCAAATAAAAAATAACACGATTTAGAATATACGGATTTGATACTACTGTCAGAAAACCAATCAAAAGGAACGTTATTGATAAGATAATATTCTGAATGAATAAAACTAAAAATCCTGAACGTAATAAATAAGCGTAATCATACTCTAAGATTGATAAGGATTTCTCGATTTCCATTTGTTTCAATTTGAATTCAGTAGTTTTCATTTTCAATGCTCCTTTAGGTTCTTTAGCTTTTTTTGTTATTAGAAATATCATTAAACCTAAGGTTATTAAAAATATAAGAAAACAAATCCAAAACCAGCCAGAGGATTCATAATCTGAATAAATCATATTTATTCTAGGTGGTTTGAAATTTGAGCTTCTGTCATAGCTATATACATAATAATTAGATAAATAATCCAACATCAAGATAGAAAATCAACTCCTCTACTAAAGTTTGTTCATGCTCTAATTTGCCTTTAATTATACCAAGCTCATTTCCGAATCTGTCAAGAATGAATATACAAGGAAGTTTATCAAAATTGAATTCAATTATTGATTCCAAATCAGTTAATGTGTTCCATTTAAGATTAGATAGAAAAGGAATTTTTTTCGAGTGAATTTTTGTATAGAATAATGTATTTATTTCAGACATCATTTTATTCATTTTTATAAAATCTATTAAGAAATTTGGAAATGGTCTTTTATTGATATTCATAAATAAAATGAAAATATGATCATCTAACCTACTTTTGAAATTTCTAAGAATATCTTCATCAAATTCTGTGGCCTTAAATTGTGTAAGAAATTTCAGATTTTCATCCAAACTAATATTTTGAAAAAAGATTGATTTATTAGAAAAAATATCTGATAATGATAATATATCATGTTTTGAACGAACTAAAAATTCCTTCTCCTTTTGCTGTTTTAGTTTAAACTCCTTAACTAAAATTATTACTGCAAAAATTGCTAATATTGGTGGAATTATCAAATAGGCATAAATAAAACCAAATAGTAATCCAGAAATAGCCCAACCTAAAGTGCTATCTCCAAAAAGTACTGTTTCAAAAAGTTGAGTTAGGATGTATATTACTGACGATAAAAACCAAATAATCAACGAATAAGCAACTAATAATCCTTTAGTTTTTATCAATTCTTTCAATTGTAATATTTTTGCTGAGAAATACAAAATTAAACTTGTAATTATAGCTCTTAGTACAAACAAAATAGTAAAGGTAAAAAATATCGCCTCATTTTTAAACCAAAAAAAAACACTAAAATATATATCATATTCAGTTAAATATTCCAGATTATTAGTGATTATAAATAAGGCTAATTTTGTAAATGGACTAAATATTATCCAAATTAACCAAAAAATTCCTAAGGTATTCACCTGTTTTTTTTGTATATCTTTTCTAGCTAATTTGATTAAACCAATTCCAATAAGTAAACTAGCAGCGATTTCAAAGAAAATTGGCAAGAATGTAGATAGAAAATTGAAAAAGATTTTTCCAAAGGAAATTGATTCGTTCGGAGGATGATAAGAAGAAAGACCAACTATTGATATTAATGAAAAGATTCCATCAATTATTTGAAGTAGTAAAACTATACAGAATCCATATTTTATCAAGTTTATTGAATCCATTTGCATGAAATCTAGAGCTTTTTTTCGTTCATCTATTTTCTTGAAATCATTTTTCCTATAAGGAAATTTTTCCTCTTTGATTTTACGCTGTTTTTCGATACAAAATTGAATCAATATTGTGATTGGCACACTTAAACAAAGAAAACAAATTACCATTAATAGAATGAAATTACTGGAAGTTAGAATTTCAATATACGAATCAGGTAATTCGAGAGTTTGTAAAAGACTATTTTTTTTGAAGAATGAATTTTGTTTCTGGAAAGATGATACACCAGTACTAGCACTTTCAATGTTAATAGGCATAAAATTTGTGATTGTTAAAAATACTATCACACTAATAACAAATAGATAACAGATACTCCTTTTCTTCAATAATCCCCACCATAATGATGTTAATATAATAACTATTAGCTTAATCTAATTTAAAAAATTCTGTTAAACAGTTCAGTGAACTGTTCAGAAAAATAATTGGTGCGAGGGGCGCGATTCGAACGCACGAACCCCTACAGGAAAGGATTTCTCATCGAATCCTGTAATTCAACGACATTTCCTATTGTGCCGGTTTTCCCGGTCGATCTTGAGTCCTTCGCCGTTGACCACTTGGCTACCCTCGCAAAGGTAATACTAATAGTATAACCAAATCGAGTTATTTTCGATTACTAACCCCTTTTTATTATTTTTGCTCTACATCAAAATTAGAAATAAAAAAATAGAAAGGGAAATTTGATTGAAAAACAATCAAATTTAATCAATACCCAAAAAGCCTCGAACTGCTGGGCTGATTTCTGCCATTCGTTCTTTGGCGATTATTTCTGAATATTGTTTTATGATTCCCGTTGTTAGCAGAATTCCCGTACCAGTTCCCAGAGCTCCCAGAAAGTCCGCAAACGCTGCTAATAAACCGACGAATAAGCCTCCCAGCAATGCTGCAATTGGAATATATCTATCAAGATATTTCTCCAATACTTTGGGATTTCTTCTGAAACCAGGTATTTGCATATCTGCATCGAGAAGTTGTTTTGCTACATCTCGAGAACCCATTCCGGCTGTCTCTAACCATATGGTTGAGAATATCATACATGCAGCAACAAGTATGACAACATAGATTAACGCTCGACCGGGATATTCTATGACTTGATCAATGCCGCGCGGGGCTGTCGTATAAAACGCCAGCCCCCCTATCGGTGCCGGCTGATCTAACGTAAAGTCCCACTTACCCAACAGATCAACTATCGGATTTCCTTCCCATCTCCGGAATAAAATCTGCGAGATAAAGTAAACGTTTGCAAATAATGCTGAAGCAAGAATTACCGGTATATTTGAAGTATAGAGAAACTTAATCGGATATCTTGCAGGTATTTTATATTTGGCATGAGAAATTGGTATTTCTATTCTCATAGATTCAACGTAAATTACCATACCAAAGACAATTATTGTTGCAAGAAAGGCAATTATATCCGGATTATTGGGACGATATATAACATTGATGAACTTCTCACCATTAGTTAAACCATAGAAGAATGCTATTATTGCTCCATAATATCTCCCTGCAGGAGCAGCACCAATACCATCTGTAAATGCAAATAATCCATTCATGATATTGAAAGAAACTCCGGCAGCAATAAACAAAGATATTCCTGAACCTAATCCATATCCTTTCTGGATCAGTTCATCCATTAACATTATGACAAGACCAGCTGCTAATAATTGTAAGAAGATCAATGTACCAATTAATGGTGTAATATCTTCACCATAAGCTCCACCGAATAGGTAAGCACCTGCTTCAAAAAGAATCATTAATATACTTAATACTTTTTGAGCTCCAGTGTAAAGTGCTCTTTCTTCAGGATTATTGAAATCTACTTTAATTATTTGACTTCCTACCAATAATTGCATAATTAGACCTGCAGTTACAATCGGGCCAATTCCTAATTCTCCTAAAGTACCTCTTTGAGAGGCTAGAATTGCTCTCATAGCAAAGAAAGGATCTGCTTGCCCGGTTGTTTGCTCTATTCCCCAAAGTGGAACACTTATCAATACGAAATAGATAATCAGACAAACAATTGTCCAAATAGATTTCTCTTTAAACGAAACAGTTCTATCTGGCTTTTTAACTTCAAAAGTTACGTGCGTAAATGGTTTGAAGATTTTTAGGAACATACTGGTCATTTTGTTTCACGCCTTACCAAATGGTATTTGTTGTCATTTATTTTTTTTCCCTATATAGCGAAAAAGCTTTTGCTTTTTTAGCATTTCGGAGATTCTGAGCTTTTGTGGTTAAAACTTTTTTTATAGTTGGTAGAATGTGTTTTTGACTATATTTTCAACATTTTCTTTATCTGCGTGTCATCGAAGAATTTATAAAAGTTTAGATTTCATTTTCGTCAAACGCTTTTAGAGTAAAAAAATTGTACTCGTATAAGCAAATTGTGAGTTAAAACTATCTGTTTTAACTGAAGAATATTTCCCAAATCATTACCAAAAGAGAGATTTCCCATGATATCAGAATCTGATCAAATCGTCATCAAACTTTCAGATCTCGAGAAAAATGCAAGTGAACTTAGAGTTAAACGAGATAAATTAAATGCAGAAGCTCGAGAAAAAGCAGATAGACGAGATGAATTGAATAAACAGATGGCAGAACTAATTACTAAAGTGAAAGACCACCAAGTGCAAAGAGACGAAGAGAATACTAAAGTTCAGGATTTTAAAGTTAAAAGAGAAGAAGTTCGTAAACAATTAGCTGAAGCTAAAAAAGAAGTGGATCAAATAAAGGAAGAAGAAGAACTTGAACCACTACCAAAGCCTCCTATTCCTGAAAAAGTTCTTAGACGTAATTTAAAACAACTTGAGTGGAAAATTCAAACTGAAATATTGCCAGCTGAAGAAGAAAAAAGACTTGTTTCAGAAATTGCTACTCTTCAAGAACAACTCGAAGAAGCGGAAGCTATTAGAGCGCTCCGTCAAGAGCGAAATGCTCGTTTTAGTACTTTTGAGGGATTAAAAGCTCAAATGAATCATTATCATAAGGCTGTTATTCGTACTGCAAAAGCCTCTCAAAGACACCATCATGAAATGACAAAATTATTTGCTCAGATTGATGAAATACGTAAAGAGGCAGATCAATGTCACAAAGATTTTATAGAGACTAAGAAAATTGCTGATGAAACTCATAAGAAATTTATCGAGATTATCAAAGAGAAAGAGAAACATCAAAAATCACTTCAATCTATTCGCCAAAAAGCTCGTGTTGATCATTTCAGAGAAGTGAAAGAAACAATAGAAGCTCGTGCAGAAGAAGCTTTGAAGAAATACAAAGAAGGTAAGAAACTTTCTCTCGAAGAATTTAGCATGTTAGTTGAACGAGGTTTAGTCTAAACCTCTTTTGTTTCAAATAATTTATTCTTCTTCAATAATAACAGTTTGAATATACAGCTCTAGTATGAAGAAGTCACCTTTTCTTTATTTTTCATTTAACTTATAGAGAGCTGCAGTTAGAAGTTTCCCATAATAGTGTCTCTTTTTGAGTAATGTAAATTTCTCTCGAACAAAGAGTTTTTCTTGATTAATCATCATAAATCTAGCTGCTGATTCATCTTCAATTATCCTTAATATATAATAGAAATATCTCAGATAGGAAGGAAGAGGTTGTGGTAAGGTAAAATCAAGAACAAAGATTCTACCATTTTTTTTGAGAACTCTTCGAATTTCTCCAAAGACTTCTTTCAATAATTTTGTTGGAAGCTCATGAAGTGCTAATGAAGCAGTTACCAAATCAAAGGTATTATCTCCAAAAGGTATTTTTGAACAATCTCCAACTCTGAACTTTAAATTTTTATAGGATTTAGATTTTGCAGCTGCAAAAGCAAGCATTTTTGGATTCAGATCTATTCCAAAAATCTGCCCGTTTGGAGTCATAGAAGCAATTATCCTAGTGCCTTTCCCAGTTGCACAACAGATATCTAATATTCTCTCGTTACCTTCTAAGGATAAAATCTCAATATAGGCTTTCTTCCTTATTGTATCTTCTGTCATACCACCTATAGAAAACAATGCTCCTGTGAAAAGACTATAAAGATGAGCTGTGATATCATATGAATTTTCTTCTTGATTTATTGAATCAGTCACAATAATCAGCTCTAGAGTTATTAATATTCAAAACAGAATTGGAAAAAAAGGATTTCCCATCAGAAATTTAAGTAAGTATAAATCAAGATATTGTTGTGGATATTAAAATGTCAATAGAAAAGATACTGAAGTCAAATATAAAACCAATATTAGTAAGTGAGTGTCTGTTAGGGATAAATTGCACTTTTTCAGGAGAAAATAGGAAAAATGAAAAAGTAATAAATCTAATGAAAAAACATTCCTTTATTCCTATCTGCCCTGAACAATTAGGTGGATTATCTACCCCCAGAGCACCACAGATTATTGAAAGTGGTTCAGGAGAAGATGTTCTAGATGGAAAATCTCGAGTAATCAATCGAAATGGTGAAATAGACACAGGGAGTTTTATTCGAGGTGCACAAGAAGCATTGAAGATTGCAAAGCTTTTCGGAGTAGAAATAGCTATATTAAAAGAAAAAAGTCCTTCATGTGGTGTTAATAGAATATATAATCACTTGAATAAAATGGAAGATGATCTTGTTAATGGACAAGGAGTTGCTACTGCTCTATTAAAAAGAAACGGACTAAAGATTTTCTCAGAAGAAGAAATCTAGTTATTATTCTAAACCATTATCAATTAGTTTCGCTAAATCACTCATGGTACCTTGATAACTTGGTCTAATTTTACTAAACCTCTTTAATTCTGGAGAGACAAATAATTCATCATTAATCGAAGGTAGAGGACTATAGAAGGTTTTCATACCTAATTTTGTTGGTCCTATAATATCTGCCATAAATTCATTGCCTATCATCAGACATTCATTTATCTCTTTGTTAATTTTTGAAAGAACCTCTGTGTAATATTCTTCTTGAGGTTTTGAATAATACATATTTTCAGCATGGGTTACTAGTTTGTAATCAAAGTTGTGAAGTCCTCCCCATTTTAAGCGTTTCATAATCGCAACTTCAGGAAATATAGGAGTAGTAGCAACAACAACATCGTATCCCTTAGCGAAGCAATTCTTAATTAATTTCTTAACTCCTCTTACTGGTCTGATATAAGATTTGAGCTGGCTGTATTCATTATGATAAAAATCTAAGAGATTTGATTTAATTTCTTCAGGAGATATCTCGAAATGTTTTGACATTTCTTTGACAAAAGTATCTACAGTTAATTCTTTAGGAAGTTTAGTTGTCATGACATATCTTGTGATATCAACCATAGCATCTACAAAAAACATGAAATCAAGTTCATAGAAATGAGTTTTATGCAGAAGATGAAAATATTTTTTGCTAAAACCTTGCTCATCAATTGAGATTAAGGTTGAATCCATATCAAAGAGCAAAGTGTTAATAGTCATTTTAATCTCCTTATGATTAGTTGATTGTCCTAAAGAATTGTAGAGTTACATATCTATAATACTTTCTTTATATGAACAAAAGGCAGCAAAAATAAATTAAAAATGAAAGCGAGTGTTTAAATGTTAAAGCCAAAAAACAATAATAGAGACTCGAGAGGAAGTAATAAGATTGAAAAAGCAAATTGAAACACAGAATGAGAAACCAACAAATGAAATCTCATTAGATTATGTTGGAATAACAAATTTCAAAACTTTGCTTGTAATAACTCGAGAGGGAAAAACTTTCCATCTAACACCTTTAATTGAAGCTACAATTAATCTTCCGGCAGAAGTGAAAGGAGCACATATGTCTCGTATAAGTGAATCAGTAGTTGAAATAATTAATGATGAAAGAAATGCTCACAATTCAGTAGAAGAACTTTCTTTACAAGTCCTAAGAAAATTAAAAGAAAAACATCATTATAATCAAGCTCACTTATCACTAAATTTCGATTTCTTTTATGAAACAAAAACTCCAATAAGCAATAAAAAAACATTTGAAGTGACAAATGTTACAGTAGAAACTTGGGTCAAAGAAGGGAGTGAAGATCTATTAGCTATTTCAGTAGAATACATGGGGAATACTGTGTGCCCACATGCAATGGAAAATAATCCGGAAAAAAGAACACATATTCAAAGAGCACTAGGTAAATTAACAGTAAAGGGTAGTTTGAAGGAAATGCCTTCTTTTGAAGATATGGTTTCAGTACTAAGGAATTCATTTCCATCAGAAACATTTAGTATTCTTAAAACAGAAGATGAGCAATGCGTAATAAATAGTATGTATGATAATCCAATGTTTGTGGAAGATGTTTGTAGAAGTATTTTAGCAAAAGCAAAAGAGAAATTTAAGGATAAGAAATTAGATTTAACAGCTATCGCAAATAGCTTGGAAAGTATCCATAAACATGATGTTATCGCAAAAGGATCAGCAAAAACCTATAAAAAATAGTTATAGGTTTTTGTCATTTGAATTTTAATCATCATCTATTGTTTCAACTTTAGAGAATGTCTTTTTCAAGAAATCAAGAACTTCTAATTGCATTCCTTCCACAAATTTGACGGTTCCAACGACTTCATGACCACCACCATCAGCACCAGCTTGTGGCATTTTTTTCTTTAAATTAGTAATAATTTTGGGAAAATTGATAATAGCTCCTTTTGAACGTAAAACAACGAAATCTGGTCCAAGACCAAGAGTTATAACAGCTTTCTCAGGATTCTGTTGACATATTTTGTCATGTACTGCTCCAGTTGATTTACCTGGACTTGGAAACTCAAATCTTCGAGCAAATTTCTCAACATCTATGGATACTAATATGATATCATTTGGAAGAATTTCCTCTTTTAGATGAGCTAAACAAATTTCTAATTGTTGATCTATCGCAGTTTGTGCTTCATTTGCTAAAAATTCCACAAATTCTTGATGAGCTTTAGAATTTAGATTTTCAAAACCAAATAAACTATCAATAATATTTTTTCCATCAGAAAATCTAAGAAAATATTGCTGATAATCTATTGCAAGACCAATTTTTCTTAAGAAATCTTCACTTAAACCTTTCTTCTTAGCACGACTCAAATATTGCTCCAATGCTTTTCCTTGAACTCTATCTGTTAATCCTGCAATTGCTGCAATATAATCTATTTTATCTGAAATATTTGGATTTACTATTCGAGCTAATTCAACTCCTAACATCCCCGAACAGAGATTATAATCACCATCGTAATAGTAAGGATTGGCATGAATTTCTACATTCTTCTGGATTATTTTGTCAGGAAAATGATGATCTAATACGCTAACATTAATACCAAAATGTTTTGCGAAATTGATGGAAGCGAGGCTTTCATGAGAACTTCCAAGATCTAAAAGTAATACATAAGGAAGTTTATCACCAAATTTTATCGCATCTTGAAGAGCAAAATCAACATCTTTAGTAACATCAATGAAATCCCAGAAAGGAGATTTTGATGGAGAACGTTTAATTCTAAAAGCAATTGTTTCTGACATTTCTTCCATAATTAATGGTATAATTGCTTGTTCCAAAGCTACTGCACAAGTAATACCATCTGTATCAGCATGATGTCTTAATAGGATAGGAGTTCCATCAAAAATAGATCTTCTAATTTTCTTTGCTAGATTATAAAGATCAGGTTTCATTTTTTCAAGTACTTGATCTTTAATAAGAAATGATATATCAGTTGGTTTAGATTTCTCTTCCAGTACCTTCTCAATTCTTTCTAAAATGACTTTTGTTTCTTCATCGCCAGCTTCTATCATATCTTGTATTTCGATTTGTAGCATATCACGATGTGTATTAACTGTTCCAACAACCTCAACTATATCACCAACTTCAATATTTATGTATGGATTATCTTCGGTTGGTTTGATAAAAGCTGCTCCCGCAATAGAACCTGATTCATCTGTAAAATTGTACGAAATAGGACCTGATGTTTTTCTTATCTGCGATACTTTTCCTTGAATTAATACTGTCTTATTTTCCATTTTTCTTGATATAGAAGAAATTTTAAAACGATCCATGGAATCTCTCTTGACACCATGACGATATTCTTTAAGAGTTACTGGAACTAATTCTATTTTACCCTCCCGGTTTTTCGCTTCAATAAAAACAATAATTTCTTTACCTTTATCGCTCCTTTGTATACCTTTGAGATTTTTTGTACGAATTAATCCTTGCACACCAGGGAATAATTCAGCAAATACTCCAAAATCCTTGAATTCTTTAACTTTCGCACGATAATAAGTTCCTACTTTTACTGATCTTGAAGAACATGGAGGTTTAAGTGTAAATACTATTGGAGAATTTTTACATTCAGAACAAATTTCTACTGTATGTTTTTCAGGAGAAGGATTTGTTATAGGTTTTCCACAAGAGTCACAAACGCGTAGTATTCCAGTTCCATTACAATTTTCACATTGTTTTGATTTTATTAAAGAACCGGTTCCATGACATGTTTTACATTTACCGGCATCTGTATTTGAACTATAAGATGAGAGAACAATTTTTGTACTTCCCATTCCTTTACAATCAGGACAAGTTTTATCTGAAATTATTTCCTTGCCTGTTCCTTGACAAATTGAACATTTTTGTTGACCCATCTTTTTCACTTCTTTTTATTGATTTAAAATTTTTAATGCTTCAAAAAGATTAGTATACAATTTTCAAATCTTTTGTTAACTTACAATTTGTTTTTAATGAATTCCGTAATGAAAAATTTTAAGTTTTGTTAATCATATCTCCCTACTACTACGAATATTGTTATGTATAATATAACTAATTTCAATTGAAGGAAGATTAACAATGCTAATTGAAGATGAAAAAAATTCATCCAACAATTCTGATTCAAGTTCTAGTGAAGAAAACGAAGAAGAGGAAGATGAAGAGATTGATGATGATTTACAGCATTATTTATCTGATCGGTGGGTGAATACAAAAAAAGGTTTTCAAAAAGCATGGTCTAGTTTTGTGGATGATATCCGTCATCCTAGAAAAGCAATAGTCGAGCTATTTAAATCAAAACAATTCATCACAAATGCATTGGCAATTATCGTTGGGATAATTGGCGCTCTTGCTGCATGGGGATTTGAGTGGCTTAGTGTTGGTTCTGAATATATTTTTATGGAGAAATTTTTTGGATTAATGGATGATAATTTTGGAAACTGGAAATTTTTAGCAATATTAATCACTCCACTTATTGCTTCTTTAATTACTTCTCCAATTATTTGGCGTTTTAATCCAGAGTCTAGTGGTTCAGGTATTCCCTATGTAATGGAAAGTATTGTTCTCCACGATGGTTATATGCGTAAGCGAACACCTTTCATCAAAATGATAACATCAGCAATATCATCTGGCGGTGGTTTAAGTGTTGGAAGAGAAGGACCCATCATTCAAATTGGAGCAGGATTTAGTTCTGGAATAGCACGTTTAGTAGGATTACACGGGAGAAGTATGCGAATTGTTGTTATCAGTGGATTAGCAGCGGGGATTGCTGCAACTTTTAATTCACCAATTGGAGGAGCTTTATTTGGTATAGAAATTCTTCTTGTTTCGTTAGTTGCAGATGAAATTGTTCCAATAGTTATTGCTTCCCTAACAAGCTCTACCTGTAGTGCAATTATTGATTTATTGAAACTTTCACCTAATAGTACAGGAATTCCTGAACCATCTTTTAATGTAGATGTCTTAAGAGAACTCTCTTGGAGTGCATATATCTATGATTTACATTGGTTTATCTTATTAGGTGTTTTAGCAGGAATAGTGGGAGTACTATATACAAGATTTTTCCACTTAATAAGAGAAATTTTTGAAAGATTGCCTTTTCCAAAAATGTCAATCCCAGTATTTGGTGCTTTACTAACAGGACTTGTTTGTTTATTATCACCAAAAAACGAGAAAGGGATTCCTTTAATTTTTGGGGCAGGATATCAAACAATAACTAATATACTTAATAATTCTGCTGACTTGCAAACTCAGAATCCATTTAGTTCAATTCTGCTATTTTTATTTGTCCTATTTTTATTAAAAATAATTGTAACTTCCTTTTCAGTTGGATCAGGAAATCCAGGAGGAATATTTGCTCCAGCTCTATATGTCGGAACGTGTGTAGGTGGTTTTTTTGCTTATAGCATAAATAGTATTTCAAATAGTAATCTGAACATTTCAATCTTCGCTTTAGCAGGTTTAGCATCAGTTTTTGCAGGAGCTACTCGTGCACCTTTAACAATGATCTTTATGGGAGCAGAAATGACTGGGAATATTATGTTGATGATTCCTTTAATGTTAACTTGTAGTATAAGTTATTTAATCTGTAGAATTTTTCTGAAGGAATCAATTTATACTCAGTCGTTAGTAGATAAAGGATTAAAAATTTCATTGGGGGGAAATGCAACTATATTGACAACAACAAAAGTAGAGGAAATTATGATCAAAAATGTTACAACTATTAAAAGAGAAATTACTATGGGAGATGTTATTACAAAAATTGAAGAAAATGGACCTTTTGGTTATCCAATAACTGATGATAAGAATAGATTATTGGGAATGATTACAATATCAGATATTAAAATGGCTAAACAATTGAATAAATTGGATGAAAAAGTTGAGGATCATATGGCTGAGAATGTCACTTTTCTTCTAGCAGATATGACTATTGACGAAGCATTAGATATACTCATTCGATCAGGAATTCAAAGAGCACCAGTAGTGAATAATAAAGAAGAAAAAGTGTTAATAGGAATTTTATCAAAAACAGATATTGTACGATCTTTTGAAAAAGAAAAATTGAAAGCTATCAATTGAAATGAAGGTTTTTTACAAAGAATATTTGATTTAGTTTAAAATAAAATTAATTAAATAATTTGATATTAGAGCTTTTATTTTAATTGAAAAGTGACAATACTTAATTTTAATCATCTTTTTAAAAAATAAGCGATAATTTTAAAAAAGCAACATTATGTTCAACATAAAATAAAAAAGCATTACAATAAAATAACTTTTGGGGAATATATTTGAAGAAAGACAAGAAAAAATATTCCAAAGATGATATATCAACTAATGAAAAAAATATTCAGGAAATATCTGTTAAAGAAGAAAATACTGAAACAGATTTAACTAATGCTTGTCTAGATGAAGAAAAGAATGAAGAAATTAACCCAGAAGTTAAAATTGAACTCTCAGAAAGTGAAAAAGAGAGAGAAAGATTCTGGATTATATTATCTAGGGGAATTAAAGGCACTACTTTAGGTATTTGGCAATTTATTAAACATCCAAAAGCTAGTATTAAATGGTTATTTAAGCAAAAGAACTTTTTAATCTATTTTATAGCAATATTAGCAGGATTGGTTGGTGCTGCAGCAGCATGGTTTTTTGGTAATTTTATTTCTTTAACAAGAATTTTATTTTATGGTTTAATTTATAATAATGTTCCAGGTTATTGGAAATTATTGTTTATAGTTCTTTTACCCACCTTAGCAGCTGCGTTGACGTCACCGATTCTTGATCATTGGGCACCAGAAGCTAAAGGACATGGAATCCCCGAGGTTATGGAAAGTATTGCACATAAAGATGGTTATATCAAAACATCAACACCATATTTGAAAATGGTTCTTTCTGGTGTTTGTATCGGTGGAGGTTTAAGTTTAGGACGTGAAGGACCAATTGCTCAAATTGGTGCAGGATTTAGTTCTTTTCTAGGAAGAAAGTTAGGTTTACATGGAAGAAGTATCAAAACAGTTGTTGTTTGTGGTTTAGTAGCTGGCATATCTGCTACTTTTAATGCTCCAATTGGCGGTGTGCTTTTTGGACTAGAAGTACTAATAATTTCACTAAGTGCTGATCAACTGATTCCTATTATTATCTCTTCTTTAATAGCTACTACAGTTGGACGATTGATTCTTGAGAAAGGTTCACATCCAGTTTTCGAAATTCCAGAGGAGCTAACCAAGATAGAATTTTCCGATTATTTACCATACCTTCATTGGTTTTTATTACTCGGAGTTGTCGCAGGATTAATAGCTATATTTTATACGAAATCGCTAGGAATTATTGAGAAAATTTCTCATAATATCAAAATCCACCCAATATATGTTCCAATTATTGGTGGAGCTTTAACAGGATTGTTAGGATTACTTTCACCAAAAAATCCAGCACAAAACATTGATTTCTCACCTATAGGGAGTGGAAACACATTATTTACTATATCTGATGTAGAGGGTATTCCAAGAATTTTTGGAATCGGTTATGAAACAATTACAGCACTATTCTACAACAAACCTATAGAAGAATCTTGGAGTCTCTTTGGTTCAGGATTATTATTAGTTCTCCTTTTACTTCTATTATTGAAAGTTCTTGCTACATCTTTATCAGTAGGTACTGGAAATTCAGGGGGAGTATTTGCACCAGCTTTAGTAATTGGAGCAACAACAGGTTATTCATTTGCAGCTATAATCAATAACCTAATTCCAACTATACAATTTACTTCTCAAGATTTTGCGCTTTTCACCTTAGCAGGTTTAGCCTCAGTTTTTGCTGGATCTTCAAGAGCAGTCTTAACAATGATTTTTATGGCAAGCGAAATGACTTACTCTTATTATACATTTATACCACTAATGATAACGTGTAGTATTAGTTACTTCATCAGTAGAATTGTCATGAAAGAGAATATTTACACAGTAAAATTGCTACAGAGAGGTCTAGACATATCAATGGCGGGACCAACAGATTTACTTGAAACACAAAAAGTTCGAGATATTATGACAAAGGATGTTGTATGTGTTCCTGAAAATATGACTATGAATGAATTTTACTCTTTAGCTCAAACATTGGATTATTTTGGTTTTCCAATAGTTGATTTCAAAGGTAAATTCCAAGGAATGGTCACTCTTGTACATCTTAAACACGCTCAAATTGATAAAAATATGGACAAAACAGTACTGGAAATGGGAGAAACGAATCCATATGTTTTATATCCGGATGAAAATGTAGAACAAGCAATGAGCCTTATTTATCGGTCCCAAATTGGTAGGATAGCTGTGCTAGACTCACCGGATAAAAGGAATTTGATTGGCATAGTATCTCAAACTGATGTTTTTAGATGTCTTGAAAAACAGAAATTAAAAGATCATGAGGAAAGAAAACAAGCAGATTTGGATTTTGTAAAACATGAACTGAAATTTTTAGAAGATTCTATGGTTGATCATCCTGAATTAACTGAAAAAGTAAAAGTAATTCGAAGGAAACCTAAAGAAGCAATGTGGGAAAGTAATCTGTTAGACTATTTGAAGGAATGTTCTAAAACAGTTCCTATTACAGATGAAAAGCATCAAGAAACAAAAAAGCCTAGGGAAAGAAAGAGGATTAAAGAAAATACAAAAGGTTCAACAAAAAATAGTAAACCATCCGAAGATGTAAAAGAAGAATAGGATGTGCAATTAGAAGAATAATCAAAAAAAAATCATGGGTATTTCAAATGAAAATACTCATATCAAATTTTTTTATTTCATTTCTCATCATTTAATAGTGAAAAAGACATTTATTAATATCTAAGGATTTTTGAAGACATTGAAGTTTTAAAATAAAAGGTGAAAAAGATATGAAAATTGCACAATTACAAGCAGATATGAGAAATATTGATATTCGTTTTCGTGTTTTGAAAAAAGGAGAAATCAGAGAAGTATCCTCAAATGATGGAAAAGAATTAAGATTATCCGAAGTAGAAGTTGGAGATGAAACTGGAAGAATTTATCTTACTTTGTGGGATCAGAGCATAGAATTATTGAAGGAAGGAGACATTGGAGAGGTAAAAAATGGTTTTATTAAAGTTGTTCGTAGTGAACTTCGGTTAAATGTAGGAAAATATGGGGAATTACAAAAAATTGACAAGGATAAAGAATTTATTTCGAAAGATAAAATTCCTGACACTTTCCCTTTGCCACCTGAAGATTATAAACCAAAATATAAAAAGAGATTCTATAAAAAAGGATAAATCCTTTTCTTTTTTAATTTCTAGAGATTTTACATTTCTCGTATTGAGTAACGAAGCAAAGCTACTAAGCCACCAAATGATTTGTATAGTATCATTCCTTCTTCTGTATCAGTGCAAATAATTTCTACTTCAGCACCAATTTCTTGTGCCTTTTTGCCAAGCTCTTCTACGAAATCTTCTGTTTCATCAATGTATAGTTTTCCATTGCAATTTGGACAATTGGTTTTGATAAGATCTTCTTCGTATTGAACGAAATCTTTTGCTTTAACAGCATCAGTTTTTGAGTAATCACACTGTTGACAAAGAATTTTTGCTCTAATGACATCCATTTCTTCGCTTATCAAAAGTGATTTAACAGCACCTAAATCCAAGGATCGCAAAACTTCCTTTTGCCCATAAGCAACCATACCAGTATCTTTTCCAAGCTCTCTTAGGAAAGATTGAACGAGTTCTTTCTCTTCTAAATATCTTACATCTTTCAAAAGTTCAGTTGCTTTTTCCATTAGTTCTCTAATTCCTTGCTCTCCTGTATAACCGGTATCAATAGTTCCAATGATTTTATCAGTTAAACGGAAATCCAGAAAATTACCTCGTACAAAATTATCTTTAGCAAGAGAAGGTCCACCAATAACTATTCCTCTTAAATCAGGTTCTTCAAGAAAAAGTTTACTCGCAATTTCACCTGCTCTTTTAAGGTGTTCATGTGCTAAAATTTCGGTACCTCTTTGAATTCTTCTTTGAGATTGACCACCTTTCCCATGTTTTCCAGGAACAAAAGAAGACATGTTTCTCAAGAAAGTCATATGATTACCTCTTAAGAGAGCATAGGCTGCACTTTCTCTATCAATAACCATAAGACCAAATTGATCTTTCTCTTGGAGTTGTTCTCGAAGATGTTCAGTGTGAAAACGAGAATCACAAACATACATTTTCCGAGAAATTGGTTCAACTGGAGTTATTGGAAAATATTCTATTTTTCCTGCCTGTGTTTGTCCGCAAAAAATAACTAAACCATTTGGAGGTAATTCTCTGATTTGTTTAATTCTATTGAGGATACTAGAAAGAGCAGCTACAACAGCTTTCCCTGTTTGCTTACTCTTAATATTAGCAGCAGTCCCTCTTTCATCAACTAATTGCTGAGTGACATCAGGTATAGATGTGCCATTAGGCATATACAATGTAACCAAACAAGTAGCACCATTGAACGATTTTTTTCTCTCCAATCGTTCTATGCTTTGTTTAATTTTATAATTTTCAAAAGAGGATGCGTGATGTGACATATAATTTCAGCTCATAGAATATTTCTAATGATTTGTTTAGGGGATTACCTTCTTATTCATCTAAATTTTGAACAATTTATAAATCTTAATACTGCTTATGAAGCAATTTATCCACTAAATTAATAATATTTCAATGTATCAATTAAAAAGATAATTATTCTTAAAAAACCTATCATCAAAATGCAATCAAAGAATTTGGTGACGAATTATGACTCGAAAAATTGGTTTAATCCCAGGAACTGGCAAACAAAGTCAAGGGTTAGCTTTACGATTAAGTAAAGCAGGTTATAATGTAATGGTTGGCTCCAGAACAAAAGAAAAAGCTGAAAGAGTTGCTGGTGAGTTAAAAGAAAAATTGCATAAAGATAATTTTATTGGAGGAACTTATGAAGAAGTTGCCAGAAATTCCAATCTTATATTTCTTGTAGTCCCATATGGTTCACTAATAGAAACAATTGAAAAAATAAAACCTAATCTTAAACCAGGAACAATTATTGTCGATGTTATTGTTCCTTTAGTTTTCGAGTCTGGATATGCAAATTGCTTAAATGAAATTCCGTGTGGTTCAGTAAGTGAATATATCAAGAGTCTTGTTTCAGATGATATTATAGTTGTGGGTGCGTTTAAAACAATCTCAGCTTCAATATTAAATAGAATTGAGAAACCATTAAAAGTTGATCTTTTCATGACCTCTGATAATATAGAAGCAAAAAAAGAATTAAAAGAGATTTTTTTGAAAATTGATGGATTAAGAGTACTAGATGCAGGTTTGCTAAAGTTTTCAAAAACAGCAGAGCAAATGACAGCCTTTGTTATTAATATAAATAGATTGAATAAATTACATCATGCTTCGTTTAAATTGGTTTCAAGTAAATAAAACATAATGAAAAAATTCTTTCCTTACGATTCGAAATGAACCAATATTAAATCTTCTTTATTTAATTCTAGTTTACAATTTGGGTAAGTATTTTTAATATTTAACCAATTTATGATATGCTCTTTATGAGCATATTGTTGACAACAAGAAGTTTTCACAATTTCATCACCAATATTTAAAGCAGATAAACAGATGACACAAACAGGTACTTTTGAATTACATGATGAACATTTTTGAATTTTAGATGAAATTAATTCTCCACAAGAATTACATGTAAGTGGAATTGAATTCCTCCAAGAAATGTTAGATTTTTTGTTTTTGAATACCGGTTCATTAGTTAAAATAAGTTCTTCATCCAATTCTTCTTCAAACTTAGCTTCTTGATTTGCTAATTCTATAATAGGATGGGGAAAGTCCTCTTTATCAGATTTTCTTTTTATTGAGAAAATAAACCATGAGAAAATTCCAGTAATAATTATAGCAAAAATAAGAAAAATAAAATCAATTGTAAATCCATTTCCAATATAAAACCAAGAAGCTAAATCACCTAACCAAGTAATCGATACTAAAATGAATCCAACTATTTTCATAGCATTAAAAATCATTTTTTGGTTAGCAGTATTTTGTATTTCTTTTCACCTATTTTCTATCACTATTTGTAATTACAATAATGCAATGAATTCTCAAGGTCATAATTGTGGAACGCGCTTTTAAATCTTTCAAAATAAAAAATACTAATTAAATTTCATTAATTCTATATTAACAAGCAATCTAACTACAAAAAAAAGATTAATTCAAAAAATGACAGAAATTGGAAAAAAATTATAAAGGTTAAGAAATTGGATAGCTAATGTAACTTCTGTTATGATAATAAAAGAAGTTCTCACCTTATTTAAAGGTGAAAAAACTATTATTATCCAATCCTCGAAAATTTGGTAGAGGTCATTTCAAAATGGGTAAAATTACAGATCCAATCTACGAGCAAGTTGTAAAACGAAATGCTCATGAACCAGAATTCCATCAAGCTGTGAAGGAAGTTTTGGATTCTATTGAACCAGCTCTTGAAAAATATCCAAAATTTGTTGAAGCTGGTATTGTTGAACGAATTGTTGAACCAGAAAGACTTATCCACTTCAGAGTTCCTTGGGTGGATGACAAAGGTAAAATTCAAGTAAACAGAGGATTTAGAATTCAATTCAATGGGGCAATTGGTCCCTACAAAGGTGGATTAAGATTCCATCCCTCAGTTTATGACGGTATTCTAAAGTTCTTAGCTTTTGAACAAGTATTCAAGAACTCACTTACAGGGCTTCCCATGGGTGGAAGCAAAGGTGGTTCTGACTTCGATCCTAAAGGAAAATCTGATGGCGAAGTGATGCGATTCTGTCAAACATTTATGAATGAATTATACAGATATATTGGTGCTGATTTAGATGTCCCCGCAGGAGATATTGGTGTAGGCGGTCGCGAAATTGGCTATTTATTTGGTCAATATAGAAAAATTAAGAATATCTTTCATGGTGTCCTAACCGGTAAAGCTCCAGAATACGGAGGTTCTCTTGGTAGACCAGAAGCAACAGGTTATGGTGCTACTTGGTTTGCTGAAGAAATGTTAAAAGCAAAAGGTGATAAGGACGGTCTAAAAGGTAAAATCTGTGCTGTTTCTGGCTCAGGTAATGTTGCTCAATATGCTGTACAATTAATCACAAAATTGGGTGGCAAGGTAATTACTATGTCTGATTCAACGGGTTTCATCTATGATAAAGAAGGAATTGATCAAAAGAAATGGGAATTTGTTATGCAATTGAAAAATGTTAAACGTGGAAGAATCAGCGAATATGCAGACAAATTCAAAGGTGTCGAATACCATACCTACAATGAGCATAAAGATCTCAAAAGTCCTTGGTACGTTCCTGAAATTGAAGTCGCATTTCCATGTGCAACTCAAAATGAAGTTGATTTGGATGAAGCCAAAGCTCTTGTTAAGAATGGTTGTATCGCGGTAAGTGAAGGTGCCAATATGCCAACTGTTTCAGAAGGTGTTGATTATTTCATTGAAAAAGGCATCTTATTTGCTCCAGGAAAAGCAGCAAACGCTGGTGGTGTAGCAACTTCAGGACTTGAAATGTCTCAAAATAGCTTAAGGCTATCTTGGACTAAGGAAGAAGTATTAGATAGACTCCACAATATCATGATCAATATTCATGCAACGGCTCACAAAACTGCTGAAGAATTCGGTGTACCAGGAAACTATGTAATTGGTGCGAATATCGCCGGTTTCTTAAAAGTAGCTAAAGCAATGCTAGCACAAGGTGTAATTTAAAAATAATAGTTAGGGCTTTTGCCTAACTTTTCATTTTTTTTGTTTTCGTTCTTATTTTAGTGGAATTTATACTTTTTAAATTAAAAAAATAAATAATTTAGAATTTTTGTTGCAATATTTAAATTCAAAGCACTATTAAATTATTTTTTTTATGAAAATCTAATCTTGAGAGATTTTTTTGAAAAATAAACATATCAAAAATCTTAAATGGTTTATATTTTTAGTCTCTGGCAATTGAATTTGGTGGACAAAATGGATCTTGCATTCTTCAGTGAATATGAAAAAGAAAACAATTCACTCATTCCCTTATTACAACAAATACAAGACAAGTTTGGCTATCTACCAAGTGAGGCATTGGAAGAATTATCTAATTATCTAGGAATACCATTAAGCAGAATTTATGGTGTAGCAACTTTTTACGCTCAATTTAACTTTTCACCCCTGGGAAAATATGTTGTGAAAGTTTGCCATGGAACTGCTTGTCATGTTAATGGAGCAGTAAATATTGCTCATGAAGTGATAGATGAACTTGGTATAAAAGAAAATGAGACTTCTTCAGATGGTTTGGTTACTTTGCAACCAGTAGCTTGTTTGGGATGTTGTAGCTTGGCACCTGTGATATCGGTTAACGATAAGGTATATGGAAATTTAACTCCAGCAGCAGTTAGACGAATTGCTAAAAAATTGAAGAAGGATGAGCTTGAATGATTAAACGAATATGCGTTGGTATGAATTCTTGTGGTATTGCAGCAGGAGCAGAAGAAATAAAGGAAGTTCTTCTTGAGCATCTTAAAGAAAATAAAATTGACATTCCAGTAATAAATGTTGGTTGTATTGGTATGTGCTACCGAGAACCTCTTCTTGATATTGTTTTTGATGATGTTATTTATACTTATGGTGATCTTACAGCAGATAAAGTTAAGAAAATTGTAGAACAACATGTAATTAAAGGAAAAATTGTAGAAGATTTTCTAGTAAAAAAAGATACATTTGAAGAAGATAAAAGAAAAACTTGGGATATAGATAAGTACTTTTCTAAACAAGTAAAAATAATTCTTGAGAATTCTGGATATATTAATCCTGAAAGTATTGATGAATATATAAAAACTGGCGGTTATAAAGCTTTAGAAAAAGCATTTACTTTGAAACCTGAGGAAATTATTGATATACTCCAAAAATCTGGTTTGAGAGGTCGAGGGGGAGCAGGATTTCCTACTGGATTGAAATGGCGTTTCACTCGAGAAGCAAAAGGTGATCCAAAATACATCGTTTGCAATGCTGATGAAGGCGACCCAGGAGCATTTATGAATAGGAATGTCTTGGAAGGAGATCCTCATCGTGTTATTGAAGGAATGATAGTTGGTGCTTATGTTATTGGAGCAAAAGAAGGTTTCATCTACTGCAGAGCTGAATATCCACTTGCAGTAAAAAGATTGCAAATTGCTATTGAGCAAGCAAAAGAAAAAGGATTTCTAGGTGAGAATATTTTAGGTAGCGGTTTTTCCTTTGAGCTTTCAATTATGGAAGGAGCAGGAGCATTTGTTTGTGGAGAAGAAACCGCTCTATTAGCATCACTCAGTGGAAAAAGAGGAATGCCTAATTTAAGACCTCCTTATCCATCTACTAAAGGGTACTTAGGAAAACCGACCAATATTAATAATGTAGAAACTTGGGCTAATGTCCCTTGGATCCTTAGAAATGGGTGGCAAAAATTTGCTGTTTATGGATCTGAGAAAAGTAAGGGAACAAAAGTATTCGCACTTGCAGGTAAAATAAAAAGAGGTGGGAATGTTGAAGTTCCAATGGGTATTTCTATAAAAGAAATATTGGTCAAAATTGGAGGAGGAACCAAATCTGGAAAACCACTCAAAGCAGTACAAATGGGTGGACCATCAGGAGGGTGCATTCCATATGCACTATTCGATACGCCAATCGATTATGATTCAATAAATGCTACCGGTGCTATCATGGGGAGTGGTGGTATGGTGGTTATGGATGAAGATTCTTGTATGATAGATATCGCTAAATTCTTCCTTGATTTTACTGTCGATGAGTCTTGTGGGAAATGCACATATTGTCGTTTAGGAACTAAAAGAATGTGGGAAATTTTAGATAAATTTTCCAAAGGAGAAGGAACACGCGAAGATTTTGATAAACTTTTAGACTTGGCTCCTAAAGTTAAATCAGGTTCACTTTGTGGTCTAGGACAAACTGCACCAAATCCAATTTTAACCACAATAAAATATTTTAGAGCTGAATATGAAGCCCATATCCAAAATAAAAAATGTCCTGCTAAAGTTTGCAAACCTTTGTTAACTTATACAATTAACGATGATTGTACTGGATGTGGTGCTTGTCTAAGAAAATGTCCTTCTGATGCTATTTCTGGAGAGAAGAAACAGAAACATCTCATCAATCAAGACTTGTGTATACAATGTGGTGCTTGTTATCAGGCATGCAGATTTGAAGCAATTGATGTGGAGTGAGAATAGATGAAAGTAAAAATAAATTCCCAAAAGAAAGAATTCCCAGAAAAAACAACTATAATGGATTTCCTAAAGAGTGAGAATAAGCATATTCCCGGTCTTTGTAAAATGAAGGAACTTGATCCTTATGGTTCATGTCGATTATGCTTAGTGGATGTTAATAACAGAACATTACCAGCTTGCTCCACCTATCCAAGAGAAAATGATGAAATTAATACAAATAACAATCAAATTCTCAATGTTCGTAAAACTGCTGTTGAATTAATGCTCTCTGATCATTATGGTGATTGCATAGGTCCTTGTAATCATGCTTGTCCTACTCATAGCGAGGTTCAAAACTATCTTGCTCTAGTAGCAAATGGCAAATATCATGAGGCAGTTGCATTAATGAAAAAAGATTATATTCTTCCTGCTTCCCTAGGACGTGTTTGTCCGGCTTTTTGTGAACGTGATTGTAGAAGGAATCTTGTTGAGCAACCTGTCGCAATTAGGCAATTAAAACGATTTGCTGCAGATTATGATTTAGCAAATGATCCATGGATGCCTGAAATACCCAAATCAACTGGTAAAAAGATTGCTATTGTTGGTGGCGGACCAGCAGGATTGGCTGCTGCTTTCTATTCACGTATTAAAGGACATAATGTAACCATTTTTGAGGCGATGTCAAAATTAGGAGGAATGTTAAGATATGGCATTCCTGAATATCGTTTACCAAAAGCTATCTTAGATCAAGATATTGATACTGTCATAAAAACTGGTATTAAAGTTAAAACTAATACCAGAATTGGTGAAGATATTTCCTTTAAGGAATTACAAGAAACTTTTGACGCGGTTTATGTTGCTATTGGTGCATGGCAAGGGTATCAACTTCAACTTGAAGGTTGTGAAATGCCAGGAGTAATGGATGCAATTGAATTCCTAAGGAAAATCAGTTTAGGAGAAAAAGTTGACATTGGAAATTCTGTAATGGTTATTGGTGGTGGAAATAGTGCTATGGATGTAGCACGAACAGCCAGAAGACTGGGAGCAGATGTCACTATCACGTACAGACGAACTAAAAACGAAATGCCAGCAGAAAAAATAGAAATCGAAGAAGCAGAAGAGGAAGGAATCCACTTCAATATACTATCAAATCCAGTGAAAATTTTAGGAGAAGACAAAGTAGACCAAGTTGAATTAGTAAAAATGGAACTAGGAGAACCAGATGAGAGCGGAAGATGTCGACCTGTTGTATGCGAAGGTTCAAATTATTGCATTCAAGTTGATACAGTAATTTTTGCTATCGGTCAAAGATCCGATTCAGCATTACTTCAGAAATTTGGTTTAGAAACTAGAGTAGGTTGGATAGAGTATGATGAGATAACCTATGAGACAAATATTCCAGGAGTATTCACAGGTGGTGATATAGCTATCAGTCCAAATACGGTTATTGAAGCAATAGCCACCGGAAAGGAAGGAGCAATCATGATGGATCTCTATCTCAAAGGTAAATTGGAACTTGCTAAAGATGCTTTAGGTGAACCTTGGGAAAAATTAGATGAAATTGAAGCAGATGAAGAGATTAAGAATCTCATTTTAACCTACAGACCTTACAATCACTGGAAAAAAGTTACTGAAGAAGATTACAAAGAAAGAGAACGCATAGAACGAATAAAAGCTAAAGTTTTACCACCAGATGTAAGAGCGAAAAACTTCGATGAAGTGGAATCTACTATAACAGAAGATGAAGCAATCAAAGAAGTCAATCGGTGTATGTCTTGTGGTTGTTTAGATTCTTTCGAATGTAAACTAAGAGAATATGCTAAATTGTATGGAGCAAAACAAGAAACTTATGATGGAGAATTACATTACGATCAAATTGATGAATCTCATCCATTTGTAATCTTGGATAACAATAAATGTATTCTCTGTGGAAGATGTATAAATCTTACACATGAAATTACTGGCGAAGGACTAATTGATAATCTTAATAGAGGATTTGAAACTAAGAATGGACCTCCAGTTGGTATGAAACTTGGCGATGTAAAAGGAGATTTTGTAGGAAGTTTTGTAGATGATTGTCCAACTGGAGCTTTTGTAATGAATACTCCCTTCCCAAAAAATGGTCCTTGGAATGTAACTCCAATGCCTACTGTGTGTTATGGATGTGGAATCGGTTGTGAGATGAATATAGATATCTATAAGGGATTTGCAGTAAATGTTTCATCAAAAGAAGATTCATGGAATCATGGACTTGTTTGTGACAAACCGCGTTTCAACAGAATGTGGGAAAAGCAAATTGAAAAACCAATGAAAAAAATAGGTAATAAATTTGTTGAAATAACCATTGAAGAAGCAAAAGAGATATTGAAAAAGAATCTTAAGGATTTAGTATTAATTCTAACACCAGAAGTAACAAATGATGAAGCAAAACAATTGATAACTTTCAGTAAAGAAAAAGGTATCAAAATTGGTGCTGTTTATAAAACTGGTATTTCTACTGCTAAATTTGCACAAATCTTCAATAGTAAACGTATAAATCTCAAAGTTGAGTTAAGCCAATATCCATTACTCAAACCTTTCATTCATATAGCTAAAAAACAAGGAGCAATAATTACGGATCAAGATTACGATATTTCAATTGTAAATGCTCCAGCAGAACCAGAGGAAGATATTCCAACAATTATTATGCATAAAGGTTTGAATGAAGTTGGTTTAATTAAACTTGGTTTAGAGAAAATACCCAAAGCTAAAAACTATCTTGTAATTGGTTTCTCTGATGTCAAATTTAGTGGTTTCACAATATCAATGGGTTACAATGAAAACGCTGATTTAATCTTACCAATGCCAGCCTGGATTTCTAGATCAGGTAAAATAGAAAACATTGAAGGTAGAGAATTAGAAGTTAAGAAGATAATAGATGGACCAAAAATTTTGGATATCATTAAATCTATGTTCTAATTTCTATTTTTTTCTTCTTTTTTTCTTTTCATTTATTATTTTATAATCAATAATTTATTAGAATTTTTACTAGATTTGACGAATTATTTAATATTAGTATTGAAATATCCACAATAAATTAAGCAATCATTTTTTAAGTAAACAAATATATCTTGATTTAGTGCTAATAAAAGAAAAAAAAATGATTCTTTCAACTCTATTAATTATTAGGAATGTTGAAATTTTATGGGTAATGAATTAGACATTGAAGCTTTAGATTTAGAAATTATTTATCCAAACTCTATGTTGTTAGATTATTTAAATGGTAAACAACCAATGTTTGGTTTTTTTGGAAAAAAACCTGAGAAATTACATTCTATTAATTTTAAAGGTGATAGAGGTATCTTACAAGAAATTTTACTCAACTACAATAAATCAATCGATGCTCATGATAATACTATTGATAATATCGAACAAATAGAAAATGGGAAAGTCCAATTCGTTATAACTGGGCAACAACCAGGATTATTTACAGGACCACTTTATACAATATACAAAACATTTTCTGCTATTAATTATTCAAAACTTTATTCTACAGAAGATTTAAAATTAATTCCTATTTTTTGGAATGCTTCTGAAGATCATGATATTGAGGAAGTTAATAATATTTGGTTATTAAATAAAGAAAATGATGTTATTCAAATAAAAATTAATGCTGAAGAGATACTTGGTCAAAGTTTAGAGGAATTACCTCTTGATAAGAAAACACTCGAACAACTAATTAAACAGATGATTAATACCTCACCTGAAACTGATTTTTCAGATAGGATTTTCAAAGAATTCCTTTTAGGGGAATTAAAGAAATCAGAAAAATGGGGAGAATTCTTTAGTAGATTGTTATCAAAATTAATGGAGCAGTGGGGGTTAATAATAGTTGAACCTAAAATTTTCAGACCTTATCTGAAAAAATATTTTGCTACACTAATGAGTGATCCAATAAAATACAACTCTATTTTCCTAAACACTACTGAAAAATTAAATGAATTAGGTTACAAACCAAAAATGCATAAGAAAGAAAATGTAATAGGATTATTTTTTATTAATGAACAACAACAAAGGAACACAATCACACTATTGGAAAATGGATTATATGAAATTTCAGATGGTAAGACTCTTACTAAAGAGGAAATCTTAAATGAAATTGCTGGACACCCAGAAAGATTTAGTACAAATGCAATCTTTAGACCTTTAGCACAAGATCAAATGATGCCAACTTATCTTTTTGTAGGTGGTCCATCTGAAATTGGATATCATATTCAAATAAAAGATTTATACAAGGAATTTGGACTTACGCAACCTAATCTTGCTTTTAGAATGGGAGCAACTGTTATTGAAAGACATATCAATCGAATTATTGAGAAATATAATTTTAAAATTACAGAACTATGGGATTTGAATCAATTAACTAAGAGATTACTTCGAAAAGAAAATGATGATATTCTGAAGGTATATTTTACTCGAATTACTTCTACTTTAGATGAATTAAATCAAGAATTAACAACCTATAATAAAGAACTAGGTTCAAGAGTTGACAATCGAAAACGAAGCATAATGAAAGATTTGGATAATATTGAAAAAATGTATTATAATTATGTAAAGAATGATAATACTTTATTACAAACACAACTCGAAAAGACAAGAGCATATCTATTCCCAAATGATATTCCTCAAGAAAGAAAATTCAATATATTTCAATATCTTAACAAATATTCGTTTACAATGTTAGATTGTATGAGGAATTTACTATCTAAAAATCAACCAGGAAAACATGTGGTATTAAAATGTTGGATGTTTTAGTTTTTGCTCCTCATCCTGATGATGCTGAGCTAGGAAGTGGAGGAGCTATAATAAAAGCTGTAACAATGGGATTAAAAGTTGGTATAATAGATTTTACAGCAGGGGAGTTAGGTTCTCTAGGGAATAAAAAAATTCGTTTAGAGGAAGCTCAAACCGCTAAAGAAATATTAGGTGTGGAGTTTAGAGAAAATCTCGAATTACCAGATGGAAATCTTGGTTTTGAAAATCAAAAGGAAATAACTTTTCTTGTAGCTAATAAAATTAGACAATATAAACCTAAAAATATTCTAGCACCCTATTGGGAAGACCGACATCCTGATCATATTGCTTGTTCGAAAATAGCAACACAAGCAACCCATTATGCAAAACTAGAGAAGGTAGTTCTAAAACATTCGAAACACAAAATTGAAAGGATAATTTACTACGAACTAAATGGCCAATTCAATCCTACTTTTATTATGGATGTTAGTGATTCTTTTGAAAAGAAAAAGAAAGCTATAATGTCTTTCAAATCTCAATTTGAATCCTTCACGAAGGAATTTTTACCATTTCCCTTGGTCGAAAGATGTCTTTATTATGGATCACTAATTAATGCAAAATATGGTGAAGCATACTTTATGAGGAAACCATTAGATTTACATGATTGGCAGATTTTAATCTAGTATTTTGAGTGAATAATTACGAGGTTAAGAATTATGAAAATAGGTATAATAAATTATCCCACTTTTGGTGGAAGTGGTATTGTTGGTACTGAATTAGGTTTACATTTGATGAAAAAAGGTCATGAAGTACATTTCATTTCATATCAGATTCCTGAGAGACTCAAATTGGAAGAGAATTTTATTTTTCATGAAGTAAACGTTCTATCATACCCTCTTTTCAAATATAAACCATATACTATTGTTCTTGCTTCTCTCCTTCACAAATTGGTCAATGAAAAAGGTTTAGAAATTCTTCACGGGCATTATACTATACCACATTCAGTTTCCCTCTATCTAGCTAAACTTAGTAATAACAAAGCGAATATTATTTCCACAATTCATGGATCAGATATGCATTTACTAGGATTAGATGATGCTTACAAACCAATCCTTGTTAATAGCTTAAATAATCACAATGCTTTAACAACTGTTTCTCATTGGATGAAAGATTTCGTTAATCAGAATTATGATATTAATAAAGAAATACAAGTTATACCAAATTTTGTAAGCCCTGAAAAATTCTCCCATATTAAGAAACCTGAAAAAGAAGAAATTGTTTTTTGTCATGTTTCAAATTTCAGAAAAGTAAAACGTTCACCTGATATTATAAGAGCCTTTGCTGCTGCTGTTGCTCAAAATGATAAATTGAGACTTGAGATGATAGGAGAAGGACCTGAGTTAGAATATTGCAGAGATTTAGCTATTTCATTAAAAATCAAAGATAAAATAACATTTCGAGGTAGTTTGTTAAATGTTCCTAGAGTACTCTGTTATTCTGACGTTTTTGTTATTCCTTCTGAAATTGAAAGTTTTGGTTTAGCAGCTTTAGAAGCTATGTCATGTAGTATTCCTGTTATTTCTTCAAATGCAGGTGGTTTACCGGAAGTAGTTCAACATGAAAAAACTGGTTTTACAATTAATGTTGGAGATATTGAAGCTTTAACAAAATACATGTTATTATTAGCAGAAGATGAAAAATTGAGGAAAAAATTAGGTCAAGAATCACAAAAGGTTGCTAGAACTAATTTTCATCCAGATAAAATTATTCCTCAATATGAGGCTCTTTATGAAAAGGTACTAGCAAAATAAGAAAAAAGAAGCGTTAACGCTTCCAGAGAGTTAATCTTGTAATAATAATTACTATTACTGGAACTGCTATAATAAACGTACCTACTAACCACCAATACCATTCAATTTTAGCTGTTGGAGGTACATTTATTTGTGATTCTACATAGGGTGAATTAATTCTTTCAAAGGAAAATGGTTCTCCTTCAAAAGTCGCTTTTGTTCCATTATCATAATAATAGGTTAAAGTTATATCACTTATTGTAACAGAGAATTCAGATGTTTCAGTACAGTTAACTTCAAACCAAAATGTTTGAAAACTATTCGATTCAAATTTTGCCCAGGTAGAATTTACATGCGTTTGATTCCACCAAAAAATAGGAACACTATTTTCTTTATTTTCTAAATATAATGTTGAATTATAGTTTGGATCTTCAGCAATTGTATTGAAAACATTTGTTATATTTAATTCTGGTCTTTGTACATGAAACTCCATTGTAGCATTGTAGATATCTATGGTATCATTAAGTGCATTTCTAATCGCAGCGGTTATATTTACTATATCGCCAATTGTTGGCTCTAAATCTTCAGCAACCAGGTAAATGATTATACTATCTAAAGGAGTTGCCGCATTTGAATAACTGATACTACTTACTGATAATAATGCTATTATTGCTAATGTTGTAGTTATTGGTAATATTTTTCTATACTTCAACGTTGATTCACACCAAACTATGGTCAAAATTGATGGCATTTCTCTTATTAATAAATAATTCGTAGAAGTAGAAAATTGGTTATTTATATTTGTTTTTTAAGTTCACAAATTAATGTATGACTTAAAAAATGAAAACTTAACTTGAAAAGAATCAATAAGTGATATTATTGTCAGACTATTCCCCTTTCGAAGTTTTTTTATAGTGTGGGATTGTATTTCTTGTATATTATATAATATGTAGATATGATTAATGATTAAAATATCATAATCAAATAAATTTATAATAACTAAAGATTGTTTGAATATAGTTAACTCACCGACTGAACCTTAGAAGGTGTCAAATTGCAACGAAAAGATGAACAAGTTTCAAGAGAAGATTTACTCTCAGTAATCGGTTTCGGATCTGCAGGTGGAAGAAACACCGAGCTAAATAACATGTTAAAGGAACTAGAATCATCTGTTCCTGAGATCGAAGCCGCTGCTGTGGTTAGTGTAGAGGGTTTACCAATTGCTTCTGCTTTACCTAGAGACATTGAAGAAACAAGACTAGCAGCAATGACAGCAGCAATGCTATCTTTAGGGGAACGAGTAATTGAAGAGATGCGAAAAGGTCATATTGAACGTGTTTTCGTTGAGGGATCCGAGGGAACCATAATATCAATGAACGCAGGACCAAATGCCGTTCTTACAGTCAGTTCCAGGAAAGATGCAAAATTAGGATTAATTTTCCTTGAGATGGGAAGAGCAGCACGAAAAATTGCTGACCTATTATAAACTATTATAGATTTTTTTGCTTGCTGAACAAATCGGCAGCATTTCTTAATTCCCTAAATGTTATATTTTAGTTTCATAATATCTAAAGATGAATGTGAAAATTATGTCTTCGAATACCTTCTTTCTTTTAAGACATGCTCAAACAGAGATGGTACAAAATAAAAAAATATCAGAATGGCCTTTAACAGAGAGAGGAATAGTAATTGCTTCAAAATTAGCAAATGAAATTTTTCGAAAACCTTTCGATCTGATTTATTCCTCAAGTGAACCTAAAGCCATTCAAACAGCCAAACCTTTCGCTGAGAAGTATAATTTAAAAATAATTCAATGTTTTGAATTTAGAGAATTAAATAGAGATAGAGGGGATTTTCAATCAGAGGATCAATATAAGGTAAATGTTGAACTAGCATTAAAAAATAGAGATAGGATTTACAACAATTGGGAAACAGCTAATAATGCTTTGTCAAGATTTAAAGAAAAATTTCAAGAAATTGATAACGAAAATCAAGATAAAAAAATCCTTATTGTTTCACACGGATTAGTTTTAAATCTCTTCTTTGCTCATCTTCTCGATGATATGCCTTCAGTTTTTAAAAGATGGCAAACAACGAGATTTTGTGATTATGGTATAATAGATAAGGGAACAGTATTAAAAGATATAACATCTCTACAATAACAAATAAATAACGTTTATAGATTTCATAAAAGGAAAGTAGCTAATCCAAAAAAATGGTTGTTGGTTGCATATGAAAATACTAAATCCAATCTATTCAATCTATGAGAAAAAATTATGGAAGGAAGTCAGAAAAGGACCTAAACCACACCATATTGGAGTTATTTTAGATGGAAATAGAAGATTTGCAAAAAAAAGAGGATTAGATGCTAAAGAAGGACATGCCTTTGGAGCAGAAAAAGTAGAATTGATGTTACGATGGGTATGGAAACTAGATATCAAAATTATTACTATCTATGCCTTTTCAACTGAGAATTTTACTCGAGATCCAGAAGAGGTTCAAAGAATTATGGAATTATTAGTAGAGAAATTACATAAATTGAAAAGCGAACCTTTGATTGTTAAAAATAAAGTGAAAGTAAAAATTATTGGACGACGGGAAAATCTCTCGAAAGAGATAAATATATTAGTAGATGAAATAGAAGAAAGCACTAAGGATTATGATAATTTTCAATTAAACATAGCAATTAGCTATGGTGGAAGAGCAGAGATTGTTGATGCTGTAAAAAAAATTAGTAGAAAAATACTTGAAAATGAATTATCTATAGATGATATTAAAGAAGAAACAATTGCTGAAAATTTATATACAGAAGGATTACCAGATCCAGATTTAATAATACGCACTTCTGGTGAAGAGCGATTAAGCGGATTTCTACTCTGGCAGAGCGCTTATTCGGAATTATATTTCACAGATATTTATTGGCCAGCATTTAGAAAAATTGATCTTTGGAGAGCAATTAGAATTTACCAACAAAGAGAGAGAAGATATGGAAAATAAAAAAAATTTTTGAAAGGTAATGATTGAAGATGTTAAATAGAGTAGGAAAAGTATTAAGAATCATTTCTGACGATGATAAGAAGAAAATTGGAGTAATTATTGATGGACCAACAGTCTTTGAGGATTTTCAATTAAATAAGTTAAAATCACTAAAAAAATCATTAAATCAAATTGGAACTGTTCGATCTGGGAAAATTATTACAGATAGGCAAATTTCTCAAAAAGATTCAGATATTCTAAAAAATCAAGGTTTTCAAGAAGAGATAGTTGGTAGTGATGTTGATATTCATGTCACATTAAGAGCGCTAGAATTTGTAGCTGACAAAACAATTGACATCATTGGCATTGGAACAAATGATCCGAACCTATTTCCAGTTCTATCGAGAATAAAACGTGATAAAAGTTTAATTGTTATTACCTGGGAAAAGGATGTCACACAAGCAGTTGAGTCTCTTGCTGATTATATTTTATATCTTGATTATCTGAAGTGATATTTATATTAAGAGATGATAAAATGGAATTACCTAATAAAGACAATTACCAAACTCCTTTTTATCAAGCGAAAGGTGAAAACCTTCAATTAATTGTAACTATATTTGAAAACGGTTTCTTCATTTCTCTCTCTTCTTTAGGTGCACCAAAACTTGGAACGGTAGCACTTTGTTTACCAATTGATCCAACAATTGGAATTTCAAGAGAAAGGAAATTTTCTGGTACTTCTTTGGATAGAAGAGGAATAACAACTACTACTGTTATCGGTTCTAGAAATGAGATTTTTGCTAAAGCTTTAGCTGAAAAAGCTGTTATGAAAACTAAAAAAATAGTTTATTTATCAGTTAATTATGATGACAATAATAATGAATTATTTACTGAATCTTTACAATTGCTTGAAGAATTTCTCCAAACAGTACAATTATAAATACATATTTACTAATATGCCCAAACCAAAAGGGATTTTTATATAAAAATCCTAGAATATTATTCAAAAGATAAGGTATATTCAGAAAACAATAAAAAACCGTTTGTTAAAAAGATATGTGGACTATCAGTAGTGCACATTTACGGAGAAGAAATAAAATGACAATGAAATTTTATCACGTACTTGAAGACGGAACTTTGGATGAGGAGAAAGAGTTTGTACCAGACAGCACTAAAGTAATTATTATTGTTGATGATCAATTTAAACGTATTTTCCTTTGGAAAGGAGCAAATTCAGGCATAAAAAAGAAATTCATTGGTAGTAGAGCTGCTGCTGAATTAAGAAAAACATACTATGGATTTGCCTTTCGTTTATCTGTAATTGAAGAAGGAGATGAAACACAAGAATTTGAATTTACGATTAAAAGATCAAGAGGCGAAGCAACTGTTGGTGTTATAGATACTACTACTCGGGGTATTCCCACAAATCCTTCTGAATTAGATCTCGAATCAGGTGTTGATATTAAATTAGCAGGTGAAGAACCAACAAAGAAAATAATTTATACTGATAAAGATAGTGCGGGTATAACTCAATTTGCAGGATCTCGTCCCGAAACAAGTACAGAAGGTTCAAGACCAAAACGACCTGAACCAAAACCACAAGCAACAGAACAACCAAAAAGAACTCAACCACAAAGAACAATTCTGAGTGAGATGATGGGGGGTAAAGAACCAACTATTATTAGACCAGCACCTGGAACTGATACTGCAAAAAGATTCGAAACAAAAGCTGAAACCCAACCTCAAAGATCTCCTACTCCTCCCCCACCACCAAAAACAGATGTAGCTACTCCTCCCCCGACCCCAAGAGCTCAAAAAATGATGGAAGAAGTTGATCCAAAACACGCTTTTGCCTTGTTACAAGAATTAGGTGTTCCATCTGGTTATGAGAGAGAGCTAATCATAGTAGGAACAGGAGTATATAAACAAAGAGGAAATGAATTTCTTGTTCCACCAGATCCTCCCGAAGGAGTATTTTTAGCTCCTGATAGAGTTCCAAGGATAATTATTGAAAGTGGAGTAGTAAAAGTAGTAGAAGTATTAAAGAAACTAGAGAAGAAAGTAAAAGAAAAGGATGAAGTACAGTTAGATCAAGGAATAGAAGATCTAATGAACACATTCCAAATTGAATTGGAATAGAACTAAATAAGTAGAACTTGTGTAGTGAAAATTATGGCAATAAAAATACCACCAGAAAAAGCTAAAGAACTAGTAGCTGTTCTCCAGCAAATTACTGCTGAAACTCAATTAGGTGCACTAGCAATTGTCTCAGAAGCAGGTGAAAGAGTTGCTTTCTTTGCACAAAATAAAGCTATAGACCCATTAGAATTATCTGCTATGGCTGCAGCATTAGTTTCAACAAGTAAATTGTCATTGGATAGATTATCATTTAGCCCATTACAGGATATTATTTTGAGAGGTCAAAATGGGTTCATGGTTATGAAGGACCTTGGAAGATTTTATTTGATTGGTGGATCAACAGATCAACAATCAATGCCAGCCACTGTTAGAAGTCTTTCACAACATGCACCAAAATTAGCTCAAATAATGGCTACTATTCCATCATCTTGATTTGGTAAATTGCAACTGAATATTAAGGGGATAATTCTCCCCTATTAGATTTCTTTAACATATAGTTTGTTTTATCAGGATTTTTTATGTGCAAATTTTTTTTAAGCTGGAAATTTAATATTGCCTAGAGTATTGTGATGTGTAGAATTCAGAAACCTAGGAGTTAATCTGAAGTGAGTAAGCTTATTAGTAAAAAACCTCAATTCATTAAAGATCCCATTCATGGATATCTTTTCATCAATGATTTAGAGAGAAAATTAATTGATACAAAATATTTTCAGAGATTAAGACGAATCCGTCAATTATCAGGTTCTGAATATGTTTATCCAGGAGCAAACCACACAAGGTTTGAACATTCATTAGGAGTGGCTTATTTAGCAGAGAAAATGGCTAACTCAATTACTCATGATGAAGAAGTGAATTTAACTGAAAAAGATATTTCACATGTAAAAATAGCAGGTATGCTGCATGATATTGGTCATGGACCATTTTCGCATACTTTTGAAGCTTTGTTAGCTAAAAGAGAACAACATCATGAAGACCTTTCTAGATGGATTATCCGTGAGACTGAAATAGCAGATATTTTGAAGAACTTTGGATTAGACACTAAGATTGTAACTGGACTAATTCATGGGAATAAAACAATAAAAGGAAAAGGATATCTCAATCAGATAATTTCTGGTTCATGTGATGTTGACAAAATGGATTTTATTGTCAGAGATTCTTATCACACTGGAGCTGAGTATGGGCAAGTAGATATAATGAGAATTTTATATACTATGGGAATTTTTAACGGGAATTTAGCTGTAAATTATTCTGCTTTACCTGCATTAGAAGCTTTTCTAATTGCTCGAGTTGAATCATTTAGAACAATCTATTTCCATAAAGTATCGAGAGCATCACAATTAATGGTTGTTCGTGCAATGGAATTAGCAGAAGAAGAAATCGGATTGCTAAATTTTAAAACACCTGAGGATTACCTAAAATTAGATGATTATACAGTTTGGACAAAACTTCTTGAAAGTGTCAGTGCAAAAGATATAATGACAAAGCTAGCTAACCGAGAATTATTGAAAGTGGCATTTGAAAGGGAATTTATGACTAGAGATGAATTTCTCCAATCTACTTTAAGCAAGAAAGAATACCAAAAGCAATTAATTGAAGAAATTGCTAAAGAAGCAAAATTAGATGAAGATCAAGTTTTTATTGATCTTCCAACTCTTCCAAGCGTTCCCTATTCCAACTCAATTGATTTACCTACATATGAAATACCAATGTTTATGAGAGTTGGAGACGATTACAAGAAGAAAGAAATAAAAATTCGAAATGTTTCAAGAATATTTGAATCATTAATGGGAATGATGTATATTTTTAGAGTTTACACGTTTCCTGGCAATCGAGAGAAAATAAAAAAGGCATCAGAGAAAGTATTTGGAGAGAAAGCAATTGAAACACAAATATCTTTCTAAAAAGTGGTAATGAAATATGGCAAAAAAAATAGATGATAATGGAATAAAAGCACTAGCAGATGCTCTAAAATCAGGTGGTACTTTACTAGAAGCAGCATGCCCTATATGCGATTCTCCTTTAATTAAAATCAAAGGAAGAGTTTTTTGTAAAACATGCAATAGAGAAGTAATAATATACAAAGATGAAAAGGAGTTACCAATAGATATTCAAAAAGCATTGAAGAAAAATGCTTTTGGAAATGTAAAAGAAGATTCAGCTATTGAAAAAACACTCAAAGGGAAAGTAGAAAAACTTCGAATGAAATTAGAAGAAACAGACGATCCAGATGAAATTATCAAGATTTTAGAAGCAATAGATAAAATGCTCTCTACCTTACGGAAAATAGATAATGAAACAGAATAGAAAATCATTCTTATGTAATATATTCCTTTTCAATCAATTCTTTTATTTCCAATGCTATTTTCTTTCCAATCCCTTTAATATTTTGTAAATCCTCAACTGATGCATTGAAAAAATTCTCTAATGAGCCAAATCTCTTCAATATTCTTTTTGCTAAAACAGCGTTGATGTTAGGGAAACCCGCAACAATAAATTCTTGTAGCTCAGCAGAATCTACTGGTGCCTTTTCAGTACGTATTGTTGGTTTATTATCAGATTTTTGTTGTTCCCTTTTTGCTATAACTCTTAAAAATCTAGCAGTATCTTTTGTACTTCTTGTCCATATTACTTTGATATCTAGATTAATTGTTATTGAAGCAATTGCCCCACGTATAGCTTCAGGATTTAATGCTCGTTGCCCATACAAAGTTTCTCCCTCTAAAATCAGTATTGGAATTGGATAATTCCTTTTTAATGAAATTAACTGTGGAAATAAACGACCATCAATAATACTCTGACTAAAATCTGTAACATCCTTTCTTTCGACTCCAACACGAGAACTGAGTATATAATCTGCGACATTTAATTGTTGTAATTCAACTTCAACGTCTAAATCTACTAATTCCTTTGCTATCCCAGATTTAGATTCCCTAGTATCAACTACAATTTTAATGGCTTGATTTTGCAGGGCATCCGATTCCTCAATTTTAGTAAAAGATTTTATTACATTGGTTTCTTGCGAAGAAGGAACAAAAGCAGGTTCTGATTTTCCTTCAATTTCTTCTTCAATTTTACTTAAAGCTTCATCTGAAAGAATAGAGAACTCTTCAAAATCATCATCTCCTTCAAAAACAGCATCTTCTTCGATATTGGTATCTTGCTCAGAAGCAGCAGCAAAGAAATCTTCCATAGTACGCTGTTGAAGATCAATACTCTTTTTATTGTATTTTTCTAATTCTCGGAGATTTTGTTTCATTTGTCGTTCTTTATGTCTTGAAGCCCAGAAATATCCTTCATCACGAGTACCTTTTGTAATTAATACTATTACCCTCCCTTCTCTTTTTCTGCCTGTTCTACCACGACGTTGAATATTTCTAATTGCAGAGGGGACGCAATCATAAAAGACTACTAAATCACACTCAGATACATCAAGACCTTCTTCTCCAACACTAGTTGCAACTAAGCAATTTAATTCTCCATCTCTGAATTGTTGCATTATCTTGAGTTGCTCTTTTTGAGAGAAACCTTTATCACCAGATTTAGATGTTTGACCAACAAAACGGGAAGCACGAATATTACTAATTTTATTTAATATATCAGCTAATAATTTAGCAGAATTCCTATATTGAGTGAACACTAGAATCTTTGAATCTGGACTATTTTCAATTGAATCTCCAACGTATTTTTCAAGTTCAGGAATTTTGGGGTGCTCAATGCCTTCATTTTGTAATTGTTTGGCTATATCAAATGAGATAACTAGAGCATCTTCACTCAAAAGGCTTAATAAAGTACGAGTCCCTTTGGAGCTTTTTCCTTCTTTATGCATTTTTTCGAAATATTTAATGAGTGAAGTTATACCTTGAGTTTCTAATAATTCAAGAGCATGAGTTAAACGTATAGAAGAACCTACTAATCCTAAAGCAGTATATAATTCAGTTGGATTTTCTGTTTGATCGAATTGTTTAGTTATCAAAGGTGGAAGCTTCAATAAATCTCGTCGATTTATATTTACAGAAGAAGATTCTATCCAACCAAGACGTTTTAATTCTTTTAGCTTAAAGGACAAAGATTTATCGAGAAGGATTTTAATTCTTTGAAATTTCTTAGGCAATTCAACATGAACCCACTCAACGTCTGTTTTTTGAACATATTGTTTTACATCATGAGAAGATTCCATTCTTGTTTCAATATTCTTTATTGAAAGATTATCACAAACATGTTGGATTTTGGATTGATCTGAACCAGGAGAGGCAGTAATTGCAAAAATTAATGGTCGAGAAGATGTTTTCAAATATTGTTTAGCCACATAGACATAAGCGTAATCTCCAACAGCACGATGTGCTTCATCTACGCCTAACAGTGAACAATTCTGTAAATTTAATCTACCAGCTAAGAGATCATTTTCTACAACTTGAGGTGTTGCTATAATTATTTGTCCTTGCTTCCATAATTTCCTTCTTTTTTCAGGTAGTATGTCTCCTGAAAGCATTACAATTTCATCTTCAATAACATTGATAACATTTCTGAAAGTTTTCAGATGTTGTTCAACTAATGGTTTAGTTGGAGCAAGAATAAGAATGAATGATTGAGGATATTGTTCCATTCTTCTAGCAGTCAACAATGCAAGAATTATTGTTTTACCCAAACCAGTTGGAAGAACCACTAAGGTATTACTTTTTAAACTACTAGCAAATATCGTTTGTTGATATAACCTTGCTTCAATAGATTCAGGTTTTATATATTTATGTTCGATGAAATTTTGTTTATCCATTTTGAGTGGTCCCGAAGTATTATTTACTTATATGTAAGCTGATTGGTTATTAAAAAACCAATGTTAAACTATTATTTAGAGAGATAACCAAAACTAAATTTCAAAAATGTTATGCTCTTTTTACACTTGAAAAATATTAACATTTAGTGAGAAGCATTCTTACTTTCGATTTTTGAGCTAACTTTTAAAATATTAAGAACAAATATAGGTAATAATCGGAGTTAAACAATATGAGTGAGAAAACAATCATTCAAGAGATTTCTGCAAAAGAAGAGGAAAAAGAAACTCGAGATTTTCGGAACTTATTTCTAGAATATTTGAAAGAAAAGAAATTAATTCTCACCATCTTACTCTCAATGTTTGTTTTACTCGATATTATTGGAGTGATCATTTCCGCTAATTATCTTTTCAAGGAATTGTTTCTATATTTAGGTATAATAATGGTATTATTTGCCGTGGGAATTTCTTACATAGTAATTAGTGAAAAAAATTATTTCTGGGCTATTTTATCATCTGTGATCATTGGATTATTACCAACAATTGAAATCATTATCCATTTAGCAACAATAAAATTAGAGGGAGCGGATTTAGGAGTAACAATTCTTGCATTAATTCTTTCAATTTGTGGGATTATTTTTCCAACTTTAGTGATTTACCTGTTAGCTATAAGAAATATAAAAAATGAATCAAGTTTAGAAAAGGAGTAAAATTCATGTCAAAACAAACTAAGAAAAATACTTTTCCAAACAAGTTAACTGATCCATTTACTATAATCACAATACTCGGATTGATTAATTACATAATTGTACTTGCGTTATATTTTAGCATGCCATTAGTAGCTACATATGATCTTGATCAAGAAATTCAAACCAACTATTCTTGGAATGGATATTTTGAGACTTATGGATTTAATAATTCAACAGTAATGCTTAATGGAAAAAGTGACGCTTTCCCTTTTGAAACAAGTAGATTATTACAAGCAGGATTAATTTTAATGATTTGTACAAATTTAATACAAATCTCAGCAATTTTTCTTATGAAAGACATGACTAGGAAGAAATTCATTAGAGTGTTTTCTTGGCCAAATTTCATTTTTAACTTTCTAATTCTTACTGCTGTTTTGTTATTTACATTTTGGCCACTTGGAACTTTAGGGGAAGATGACCTCGTAGAAGTTTTTACACCTATTAGGTATGGATTATTCATTAGTTTGTTAATTCTAATATTGACACTAGGATTAGTCATTTTTATCTCCCAAATAGAGAAAACAGAAGAAAAAATAGCTGTTTAAACGAAATCAAAAAGGCTTCGTTGTCCTTTCATTTCTATCTTTTCATCACTAATATGAGCATTTCGTCCGATTAATGAATGTAAATCAAAAGCATAATATGTCTGCTCATTTTTTACTACTACAATACTTCCTTTAACTCCAACAATTTTACCACTGAAGTGAAAATTATCTTTTCCAATTTTCTTAATTAATGGTCTTGTTTCTAAAAGTGGAATTTCTCCATATAATTCATCCAAAAAAGTAATTGGTAATAATTTCTCTTTTGGAATCATTATTTCTGATTGGATTGAATCATAAACTTCATTCACAGCAATTTTAAGGTCATTTATAATTGTTTCTTGATCAGTAGGTTTACCAAGCAGCTTCATTTTTTGACTAATACGTATTGCCATAGGATAAGCTAATTTTAAACCTATTCTATATTCAACAGCTCTAGGTTCTAAACCAACACCTTCAGCAATACAAACTCCTGCATCACTCCCTTGATCTAACCATCTTCGAAATGGGCTTGTTGAAGAACCTACTTTAACCTTACCTGCAATGTGAGTAAGATATACATTAGCTTTTGTTTCCCAGCAGTGTTTCTTTGCTTCTTCAGAAGAAGGATGACAAAAATCACCTTGACAGATAACTCTACATGTGTAAAATTCATTCAAAGAACATGATTGACATTGAATCTTATTGCTAGCAATTTCTTCTTGATATACGCATGAAATACGTTCACCATTAAAAGTATTATAACCGATACAAATTTTCTTTTCGTCCGATTCAATTTCAATATTTAGATTTTTTCCTGTGGTTAATTCAAATATTTTTTCTTCAGATTCCAAGGGATTATCGACATAGAGAATATATGGACTTGGTTCAGGTTTTAATTTCCAACCAGTATGAATAACGAATTTTTTCACAAAATATTCATCCTTAACTTCTTTTATAACCTAATGTAATTAGCGGTCATTTAAAATAATCGTTTCTTATAGTATTAATTTGATTAATCTGAAATCTAATTTATATGAAACCAATAAATTGGAGGAATTTCAATGGATAAAGCAATTATTTTTTGTCATGGAGATTGTGATGGAATTACTGCTGGAGCAATTGCTTTAGCAGCAAATCAGGGTGCCAGGATATGGATTACAAAACCAATAAACCTGGATAATGATTTAAGGAGAATAAAGGAAAAAATTGACAGGATTATTATAACTGATATAGCCTTAAATGATAAATCATTAAAAGATATTTTTAGTGAAATGCAACGATTGAAAAAAATGGGTTCTGAAATTATTTATATCGATCATCACCCTCTTCCTGAAGGTATAAATAAAAAGAATATACCAGCAACAGAAGTTATTCATAAAACTAAAGGTTGTGCAGCAGAATTAACCTACTTGTATTTTGAAAAAAATCTTTCTTGGGAACATAAAATCTTAGCAGCAATAGGAGCATTTGGTGACTATGAGATGGATTCTATTTTTGCTAAAGAGGTTATGAGAGATTATGATGTAAGAAGTATTGCTTTTCAAGCAGCAATAATTGTTCAATCATTAGGTGAGATACCTGAAGAAGATGATTTACAAGCAAAAAAGAGTATTATTGAAAGACTAGCTTTAGGAGTTCTACCAAGTGAATTAAATAACCTAGTGGAACGAGCTTTGCGTGGAAGTCAAGTTGAGAAATCAGTCAGAGAGTATGTTCATAATAATGTACTAATAAAACAGAATTTAGGTGTAGTATTGGATATACCAACAGGTGGAGGATTTAATGGGAAGGGAGCATTATTTGCAGCAACAGCTGCTGATAAGCCAGTTGGAATATGTGGAAATTCACTAGGCGATAGAATTTCAACTTCAATTCGGAGAAGAGATGAAAAAGTCGATTTAAATAGTGTTACTCGAAAAGCAGCAAAAGAAGCAGGAGGCAGTGGAGGAGGGCACCCATCTGCTGCAGGAGCAACTGTAAAGAGAGAAAATTGGAACAAGTTTTTAGATTTACTTGATTATGAAATAAAAAAGCACATGAGTGAAAAGTAGGTAAACAGATTGATAACGATAGTTGAAAATCTTGTTCAGATGCAAAAGGAATTTCTAAAATACATAGAGAAATTATTTGGGAAGAATCTTCTTAAAAATAAGAAAGTATTTCTTAAACCAAATATGGGATACCCAAAAAAAGCACCCTTTACCACTTCAATTGAAATTATAAAAGGAATTGTGGAAGAAGTAACAAACTCAGATGCAAAAGAAATTCTCATTGGAGAGGGATCTACTAGTACATCAACTGCATTAGAAAATTTCAAAGTGACAGGACTAATTGATGCTTTGAAAGAATATAATGTTGAGTTTATCGATTTAAATACCCAAGAAAGTACTGAAGTAATTTTAGAAAATGGTTCCAAGCATTTTCTTCCCAACTTATTAAAAGAAATGGATCTGAGAGTATCCTTACCAGTAATAAAATATTACAATGACAATGAAGGGGAATTTTTCTTATCAAATGCAATAAAAAATTTCTTTGGATTACCACCAAAAGAAAAATATCAAATTGAGCGAGGTTCTTACAAAAGAGATAATTTACACTCAAATTTACATCAGTCAGTAGCAGAGATTTTTCAAGCAGTAGAAAAATTTTCTCCCTTTCATATATATGTTTGTGATGGATTTTTAACGTTGTTTGGATTTGCAGATGAGGGGAAACCTGAAGAGTGGGGGAAAATTCTGTTAGCAGATAACGCGATAGAGGCAGACGAAAAAATATTAGAAATAATGGATAAACCTCTTCCAAGATATCTGAAAATTTTAACTAGAAAATAAGAAAACAACTTTGGTTGTTTTCATATTTTATCCTACAGTTAATGATAATAAATGTGGACCAGATTGATCATTTCCAGGATCTGTAAAAGTTATAAATTGAACATATTTGTAAAAATCAAGCACAAAACCAGCTGTGTGTGTATGAATTGGTTGATCCGGAGAATCAACTTGAATGCCTAAATCAATTTCAGTGATTTTTCCACCAGGAGCAGAAACACATTTATGTCCATTGTTTGAATTATACCACCAATCATCAATATAATCATGTCCTAAATCCCAAATAGAACTGCTACCATCCGTATAAGTAATATTTAATGTTAATGCTGTTGCTCCATTGGGAAATTCATCTCCCCAGGAACCAGCTAAACCTAGGAGGAAAAGCTTTCTTCCCTTAAATGGGTCTTCAGTTTTATTTATTTGTTGCATTGTTGGTTGAATTGTAAGATTCCCATTAATAGAGTGGAAAATAACGATTTTTCCAGTGACATAAAATCTCACATATGTTGATTCATCTATTACTGGGAGATAAATATATTGACCTTCAATTAAAGGTCCATGTTCTGGACCACCTAGAGTATGATAATTATTAGAAGGCCAACCAGGAACATCAATTGTTCCTTCGAAACCCCATGCTTGTAAATCGAAGTCTACAAAATCAGAAACTAAATCAGCAAAATCAGCTTGATCATTTAGAAGTCTCCAATCACTGAAATAATGAGTTTGCTGTCCAGAATAAGTAATTTCCAGACGATAGAAAGTTTCTTCGAGGAAGGTTAATTCAATTTGATTTGGAGATGAAATTAAAGCTTCAGTAAATTCATTAGGATAAACAGTAGCATCTTGGATGTATTTGAAAGTCCAATTTGTATGAGATACATAGGAATTTTGATCTCCTCTAAGATTCTCAGGAACTGTCCAGACAATAATTTCGGTTATTTCAAGCTCCTTTGTACCACTATTTGCTAGATAGACCTTTAATTGGTCATATCGAGAATCTTTGTCAGTATCTTTAATTTTTATAACTGAAGCATATATATTTGTTTTATTTAAATAAGGTACAATTAAAAAATACACAATTGAAACAGAAACGACTGTAAGAGCAATTAATAATATAGCAGAAATTACAGGACTAATTGCTTTTCTTCTTCTAAGTAACTTCCTCATTGTTTTAAGCATGGGAATATCTCACCCAGATAATTCTATTTACTTCAGATTATTAAATAGTGTATAATATTTAGACATTATTATAATAAGAATCCTCAAATATATGCTTTCGGTTTGTGATATTTTTAAGAAGAAAAATAAGAAGTAAAGAATTAGTAAATTACTAATTCCTCTTTCTATCTAAAAGTAATTGAAATAATATGAGCACCAGAAGCATCAGTTCCGGGATCTGTAAAAGTTATTGATTTAATATATTTGTAAAAATCAATTGAGAATTTTGTTGTATGTGTATGAATGTGGGAATGTGGTGTATCAGTTTGTAATCCTAAATCAATTTCCGTGACTTTACCAGAAGGTGCAGAAATACAAACATTTCCCGGATTTGCTCCATACCACCAGTCATCGATATAGTCATGACCAAGTTCCCATTCATTTGTGGAATTATCAGTATAAGTAATAGTTACTTTCACAGCCCATGCAGAACTTGGAAATTCATCACCCCAAGAACCAGCTAAGCCCAATAGATAAAATTTTCGGGATCTAAAAAGCGAAGTTGTGAGATCAATTGATTGTACTAACGGTTGCTCGGTTAAATTACCATTTATTGAATGCATCACCATAATTTGTGATCCAACATAAAATTGTACATCAACTTCATCCAATACTGGTAGAAAATTGTAATATGAACTTTCATTAAGATAATAATCGCCACCAGAGGTCACATAATTGTTTGCAACTCTACTAGGATCATCTATAGTGCCATCAAATCCTCCAGCTGTCAAATCCAGATTATTGAAATCAACCAAAATATCTGCTTCATCCCAATAATCATTCAATCTAAACCAGTCAAGTAATAACGGTTGTCTTCCACCATGAAACATAAATTCTACACGACAATAAGTATCTTCAACAATTGTTAATCCAATCTGTTGGTCACCACTAATTTTGACATCACTATCAATCTCAGAAGGATCTATTGAAGCATCATTCGGATTAGAGAAATTCCAATCAAGCAATGGTATCCATAAATCCACATTTCCTTGATCACCATTTGAACAAACCCAAATTGTTACATTATAGATTTCAACTGTTTTTGTTCCAGTATTAGCAAATTGCATTGTTATTTGATTGTATAATGAATCTTTATTTGTATCATTTACTGATAGAATAGTTGCCTCTAATTTATAAGTACGAAATGAAGGAATAATTAGGAAATAAACAATAGCAACAGCAGCAACTGTTAATGCAATTAGTAAAATTGCTGCAATTACAGGACTTACTGCTTTTCTTCTTCTGTAAATTCTAGCAATTTTTTTCGTTATCATTTATTTGAAACCACCAATTTTTCATCAATTTTACAGATGCAAGTTTTCTAATATTATATTAAAGAGAGAATCACAAATAAATTCTTCCTTTACGGAAATTTCTTATCAATTTATTTTTTCTGTGCAATTATAAAGAGATTATGATTTGTAATTCTTTTTAAACGAATCATTAAACCAGAGGATAAAACCAATTCTTCAAATTCTTTTGGATCAAATAAATAGTAATACCTGTTAATCTTCTTTCCATTTGTCATTGTCCAAGGTACCAATATATCCTGTTTATTTTGAGCAATTAATGGAGCGAGATCTTCTTTTTTAAATCGCGGATGAGTATTTAGCCAACAACTTATCAACAATTGTCCATTTTTTTTCAGAATATTATTAATTTCTCTTAAAGCTAATGCTCTTTTATTATCAGTGTCAAGATGGTGGATAACAGCTATCATAATAATTTTATCAAAAGAATTTTTCCTAAAAGGTAAAAAGATTGTATCAGCATTAATCATTCCAGGGATTAAATTTTGAAATTGTTTGAGAGTTTTAGCTAAAGCTATTTGTAAAATATTATAGGATAAATCCATACCAATGGTAGGAGTATCTTTCTCTAGAATTAATTTAGTATGTCGACCATTTCCACAACCAAGATCAAGAACCAATTCCTTTTTGCTAATCTCTTCTACAAATTCTATAACATCTTTCCAAGGATATCTTCTTGTAGTATCAAAACTCTCTGCAATTTGATCGTATACTTTGGAAATAGGTAATCTATGTTCATCAAAATTATTGCTGTTTTGATTCATATTACAGAACTCTTCTATAATATTACTTAAATCATTTATGAGGGAAATTCCTATTTTCATTTGAAAACAAACAGCAAATTTAATTGATTTAATTGGTATAATTTCTATTGGCAATGATGTAACGCACGGTCTGGCTAGTCTTGTGCAAGACAATGAGCTAACCTGGGGTAACTGAGCCACTTATTATTTTGAAGTTTTTTTTCTAAGGGGAAAAGATATAATCTACTGGAATATTTTCATTACAGAATAAATTATGAGATGAAAAAAATGAGCAAAAAATTCAATGTTATTCAAGTAGGATTTGGTCCCATGGGACAAATAGTAGCAAAATTATTACTAAACAGATCAAATATTAATTTACTTGGAATAGTTGATATAGCGGAAAATTTGAAAGGAAAAAATATACAAGAAATTTTAGAAGATAGAAATATCCCTGAAATGGTAATATCACAAGATTTAGGAGAACTTCTTTCTATAGGACAAACTGATGTTGTGATTATCGCTACTTCCTCATTTTTTGAAATTATAGCACCTATGATATTGCAAGCTGTGGATGCTGGTGCAAATGTTATTTCTTTATGTGAACAATTATCATTTCCACTAGTTTTTCATAAAGAACTTTCAGTAAAAATAGATAAAGTAGCCAAGGAAAAGAATGTCACCGTTACAGGATCTGGAATTAATCCAGGTTATTTAATGGATTTATTACCTATTGTATTAACAGCACCTTGTCAAACAGTAGAGAAAATACATGTTACAAGAATGATGAATTCCAGTAGAAGAAGGATTCCTTTTCAAAAGAAAATAGGAACTGGTTTAACAGAGGAAGAATTTAAGAGAAAAATTAGCGAAAAGGAAATAACCGGGCATGTTGGATTAGAAGAATCTATGCAAATGATTTCTGCTGCTCTCGGAATGGATTTCGATGAAATCATTGAATTGCCTCCAAAAGCAATGATTACTGAAAAAGAAATTGATGGACCAGAAGGTAAAGTTCCAAAGGGTAATGTTTGTGGACTTAATAGTCGCGGAGTTGCTAAAAAAGCTGGAAAGGAAGTAATCATTCTTGATTTCATTGCTTATGCTGGTGATCATGAGGAATATGATAGTATTGAGATTACAGGTATACCTGGAATAAAGCAGATAATCAAAGGTGGAGTACATGGAGATGTTGGTACAGCATCTATGATAGTAAATCTAATACCAAATGTCTATTATGCAAATGCTGGTTTACTGACTATGAAAGATTTACCAGTTCCTTGTAATACCGCAAATATCTGGAAGAAATAGTTGCTCTCAATGATTTTATTCTCAAGTATTTTTAATTTTTTAAAATTGTAAATTTGGGATGATTTTGAAAATAAGTTTGAAAACTGCTGGGTGTTTTAATAAACTTAGAAGAATTTCAGCTTGACTATCAATATCAGCTTTTTCTTCAATTAATTCCATTAAATCATTATCAATAACAGTACTAAACGCTTCATCTAATGCTTTATCGTTTAATCGATTTATACACCATCGAAATAAAGACATTATTCGAAATTGTGAATACAGTTTATTTTTCCATAAATTATCATACTGTTTCAAAAAATGATAGCTATTATCATTATTTTTTACTGCAGAAGCAGCTATTTCACCTGTGAAAACACCAGCTAATCCACCAGTAATAATTCCTCCACCAGTTGTTGCTTTGGTTTGACCTGCAACATCACCCGCGATCATTAAACCATGAGCAGAAGTTCTTTTTCTTAAACCACGTATTATTACTTCTCCACCAAATTTTTTCACGATCTTACTTTTATTAAATCGACCTTTTACTGGGAGATGCTTGTTTATGAATTGGTCCAATCTAGCGACTGAAAGTTTATTGTTTGAAGCCAAACCAACTTTAGCACTTGTATCTGAGATTGGGATAATCCATGCAAAGAAACCAGGAGCAATTTGATTACTAGTATACATTTCAACAAATTCAGTATCAAGATCCGTGATATTCTCAACCAAAACTTGGTAAGATGGCAATAATGATTTCGTAGGGATTTTTTTGAAACCAGCTTGTTGAGCAATTTTTCCCCGACCTCCTTCCGCTATAATTCCAACAAAAGAGTCAATATTTTTTATTTGATTTTTCATTTTATCTTTGTATTGTAAAGTAATTCTATCCTTATTATTACTACTAATTCTTGTAACTTTATTTTCTAAGAGTATTTTTGCTCCTTTTTTTTCAGCTTCATCAGCTAAAAACCTGTCAAACAATTCTCTATTAACAACCATTGCTTGGGAATTCTTTCTTTTTACTATAAAATTCAAGCCTGAAGGAGAAAAAAATTTAGCACCTTTAATCTTATCATTTTGTATTATTTCAGAGGGTATTGTTTTTAATCCAAGCAATTCTAATCCGTTTTTACTTATCAGTCCTGCGCAATGATCAGGAAAACCAATTTTTTTTCTTTGCTCTAATATAACTACTTCATGATTTTTACAATCGGAATGAATAGCTGCTAATGAACCTATAGGACCAGCACCAATAATAGTTATATCGGGATACAAAGAATACACACCTTTTAGTAACTTATGATTGACAAGTATTTTATAGTTATATCAATTTTTATTTGTAAAAGATAATTAGATAGAATTAATAGTTAAATACATAATAGAGTGAGGAAGGCATATAAATTATTAACAAATTTAGTGTTATCTTCTCATAAAAAGTGAGCGAAATATTATGTTTCCAGATGATTTTCAATTTAAAATGGTAATTGCTTTACGAACGGATCTTAAAATGACTAAGGGAAAATCGGCTGTTCAAGCTTCTCATGCAGCAGTAATTGCTGTTGAAGAAGCAAAAAGAAAGAAACTTGATTGGGTTAAAAAATGGTTTTATGAAGGTCAGAAAAAAGTAGTTGTTCAAGTTTCCTCGAAAGAAGAACTTGAGCTCCTTTA